>OLRT01000158.1_pt1 | contig 54911 bp, 71 predicted proteins | sample 1672021 | NCBI WGS metagenome assembly OLRT01 (sample SAMEA3136637, study PRJEB25190) | human gut metagenome | reverse complement strand
ATTTTAAAGGAAAAGAGCAAGGCCGGATAGACCTTACTCTTACATTATGAATCGGGATTTGTGGAGGGGAGCCCAATGAAAGAAAAAACTTATCATACTCGATGCGGAACGATTCACTATTGGGCAAGCGTGTCAAACCCGGATACAATTACGCTTGTTCTTCTACCGGGATTGACGGCAGACCATAGATTGTTTGATAAGCAGATTCAGTATTTCGAGAACAAGTATAATGTCGTGGTATGGGACGCACCGGCTCACGCATCCTCCTGGCCGTTTCGGTTTGATTTTGATTTATTCGATAAGGCAAACTGGCTGAACGGCATTTTGAACCAAGAGGGAATCACAAAACCCGTTATTATTGGACAATCCATGGGTGGCTATGTGGGGCAGGCTTATGCACAGCTCTATCCAACGCAGCTGGCAGGCTTTGTTTCCATGGATTCTGCACCGCTTCAGCGAAGCTATGTGACTGCGGTTGAAATCTGGCTTTTGAAACGGATGGAGCCAGTATATGCGCATTATCCGTGGAAATGGCTCCTGAAGTCGGGGTCGGAAGGCGTTGCCATGACCGCCTATGGCAGAAATCTCATGCGAGAAATGATGCTGACTTATGACGACAATCAGAAACGCTATGCGCAAATTGCCGGACATGGTTTTCGTATTTTGGCTGCGGCGATGGAGAAGAATCTGCCATATGAAATTAAGTGTCCTGCTTTATTGATCTGCGGCACACAGGACCATGCCGGTTCGTGCATACGGTACAACAAGGCTTGGCACCGAAACACGAAAATCCCATTGATGTGGATTGAGGGAGCCGGGCATAATTCCAATACTGACAAACCCGAACAGGTGAATCGTTTGATAGAGGAATTTGTTGCTGATATTTTATAACAGACAACTTCAAATTTACCGTACTCGTTCCCGGCAGGATTTGGGGCAGGCATGCCCCAACAAGAAGCTGCCCCACAGGGGCAGAAAATTTTAAAGAATTGAAAATTTGTGGTCACGGGACGAGTCTTGCCCTTATGAACAACAGAAAACCCAGAACTGCGCAGCTGATTCAGCCAACAGTTCTGGGTTTTCTGTTATCAGGTCAAAAAACTGTTTTACGGAGCCCCTGCAATTTCGTGCGGCGGGACTTTTTGCTTTATGTAAGGAAAAATCAGATCAGAGCAGCAGTGATCAGAGCCATCTTATAGACTTCCTCGGCATTGCAGCCACGGGACAGGTCATTGATGGGGGCGTTCAAGCCCTGCAGGATGGGGCCGTAAGCCTCAAAGCCGCCCAGACGCTGGGCAATCTTGTAGCCGATATTGCCGGCGTTGATGTTGGGGAAGATGAAGGTGTTGGCGTAACCGGCGACCTTGGAGCCGGGAGCCTTCAGCTGGCCGACCTCGGGTGCAACGGCGGCGTCGAACTGAAGCTCGCCGTCGACCTTCAGCTCAGGATGTGCCTCCTGGACGCGGGCGGTAGCATTGCGCATCTTGTCGACGGTCTCGCCCTTGCCGGAACCCTTGGTGGAGTAGGACAGCAGAGCAACGCGAGGATCGATGCCGAAGACCTCAGCGGTGTGTGCGGTCTCAACAGTGGACTCAACGATCTCGTCCTCAGAAGGATCGATGTTGATGGCGCAGTCGCCCATGGCAATGCTCTCGTCGCCGCGCATCAGGATGAAGCAGGAGCTGACGGACTTGATGCCGGGCTTGCACTTGATCAGCTGCAGAGCGGGACGGACGGTGTCAGCGGTGGAGTAAGTAGCGCCGCCCAGCAGGCAGTCGGCCTTGCCCATCTTGACCAGCATGGTGCCGAAGTAATTGCCCTTGGACAGAGCGGCACGGCACTGCTCGTCAGTCATCTTGCCCTTGCGCAGCTCGACCATCTTGGTGACCATAGCGTCAAATTCAGGATAAGCGGTAGGATCGATGATCTCGGCACCGGTGATGTCAAAATTGTCTTCAGCGGCGGCCTTTTTAACAGCCTCAGGCTCACCCAACAGAATGACTTTCAGGGTCTTGCCTGCCAGCAGACGGCTGGCGGCGGAAAGGATGCGAGCGTCGGTGCCCTCGGTAAAGACGATGGACTTCGGCTCGGCCTGCAGTTTCTTCTCAAAATTCTCAAAAATGGACATACAAACTACCTCCATGTTTTAGCGCAGAACAACCACTGCGCAACACTTACACAATAATTATAGCACCTAAAACAGGCTTTGCAAAGGAAATGCGCGATTACTGCGGCAAGTGGGCAAAATACATTCGTCGTTGGCTAAAATGACAAAATACTTCACAAAGTTAATTATATATCAAGCTACATTGACGAAAAAATATCAAATTCGCCCCGCCAACAGCCAGCACCCTGCCGCCAGCTGTGCCACCAAAATCAGCGGCATGCCGACCACAAAGTACCAATGGCGGGTCTTATGATGGAACAGGTACATGCTTAAAAGCGCACCCACACTGCCGCCAACGAGGGCTGCCGCAAACAGGGTACGCTCCGGGATGCGCCACAGGTGCCGTCTGGCACGGCGCTTATCCTCTGCCATCAGAAACAGCGACAGTAGATTGATGATGACCAGATACACAAACAAAATTTTCATGACACCATTATATCATAAATCTCAAAAATATGGTAGAATACAAAATAAAAGTATAAAAGTGGGGACGCAACGATGAAACGTATTTTTGTTACCGGTGCAGGCGGCTTTGTGGGCGCGCGTGCCTGCCGTTTTTTGCAGGGAAACTATGAGGTGCTGACCCTGCCCAAGGGCTGGATGGCCAGCTGCACCGAACTGCAGCTGATGCAGAGTATTGCTGAGGCGCAGCCGGACCTGATCCTGCACACGGCGGCCATCTCTGATACTGGCTACACGGAGCAGCACCCGGAGGAAGCCTACCGCGCCAATGTGGAGCTGCCGCTTTGGCTGGCGCGCGCAGCCGCGCAGCGTGGAGCAAAGCTGGTGGGCTTCAGCTCTGACCAGGTCTACGCCGGCGTGCAGCAGCCCGGCTCACTGCCGGAAACGATGGAACTCTCCCCTGCCAACGTCTACGGCCGTCAGAAACTGGAAATGGAGCAACGCACGTTGGATGCCTGCCCGGACACAGTATTGCTGCGTGCAACCTGGATGTACGACCTGCCCAGCTATGGACTACCCATCCGGGGCAACCTGCCGCTGAACCTTATAAAAGCGACGATGTATGGAAAAAAACTGTGCTTCTCTAATCGTGACTACCGTGGCATCACCTACGTGCGGCAGGCGGTAGAAAACCTGGTGCCTGCTGCCAATCTGCCCGGCGGCGTATACAATTACGGCAGCGAAAACAGAGAGGATATGGTGACGACCGCTTTAGCCTTTGCTGAGGTTTTGCGGCTGCCGGATGTAGATAACCTGATAGAAGCAGTGGACTGGCAGCGGAATCTAGCGATGGATTGCGGAAAACTGCGCGGATATGGGATAAGGTTTGATACCACGCAGGAGGGCATTTACCATTGCTTGAATGACTACGGCGTTGCAGATTTATAACCTAGTATAAAAGAATCGGGTAAAGTGTCTGTCCCCCGCAGGCTGAGCGACAGCCCGTAGGACTGTCGCTCCCGGCACTGCGGCGTCGCCGCCCTGTTCGGCTCTTCATCAGACTTAGCCATAAACGAAGGCCCCCTTGCCGGGACACGGCAAGGGGGCCTTTCAATGGAGCTGAGCACCCTACATCCGAACAATTAGGGGCTCTGACCACTACAAAAATAACCGTATCACCTGACAGCTTTTCAATCACGCTAAAAATCGCAGTCTAAAAAATGGGCACCGGGTTTACACCTACCACAGTACCAACCCAGTGCCGCCAAAATCAGGCAGGTATAGTATACCATACTTCCTGCCGCTATGCAAGGAGGATACTTATGCTGAACCTTATCGACGACTACATGCAATGCATTGATGGTAAAGTCCCTGACGACTGCCTGCGCCTGCTGCGCGACGAACTGTCCGAGATGCTGATGCACTACACCATCCAGCCCATCAGCACCGACCTCACCGTCTACGAGGGCTATATCCCCCAGTGCTTCGCAGCGTACTGCGTCACCAAAAAAATTGAGGGCACAAGCGACGAGACCATGCGCAACTACATGATGCGCCTAAAAGAGTTCTTCCGCCAGATGGATAAGCCGCTGGAAGATATAACGGCCAACGATGTCCGAGCCTTCCTTTATACATATCAAAAGGAACACCACGTCTGCAACCGCACACTGGACAGTATCCGCAGCGTCCTGGGCAGCTTCTTTGCCTGGGCATCTGGCGAAGGCTACATTCAAAAGAATGTTATGTTGGTGGTCAAGCCTATTAAATATGAAAAGAGGGAGCGTGAAGCCCTCACCGAGTACGAGTTGGAACTTCTCCGCGCGGCCTGCCACACGCTGCGCGATGAAGCCATGGTCGAGGTGCTTTACAGCACCGGCTGCCGTGTAACCGAACTTGTTCGCCTAGATCTGGCCGATGTCAGCTTTGAAAAGGGAGAGGTCATGTTGTTTGGCAAAGGCAGCAAACACCGCAAGTCTTACCTTACGGCCCATGCTATGCTTGCCCTCAAAAAGTATCTCGAAAGCCGCACCGACGACAGCCCTGCACTTTTTGTGAAAGAGCGTATCCCCCATACTCGCATGAGCAAAGCGGGCATTGAGAAAATCATCGGCCAGCTTGGCAAGAAAGCTGGTATCCAGCGCCGGGTATATCCCCACCTGATCCGCCACACCACGGCCACCATGGCCCTGCGCCACGGCATGGATGTCACCGAGATTCAACAAATCCTCGGTCATGCCAGCGTGGCTACCACAATGATTTATGCTAAGGTCGACCAGAGTAATGTAAAGCAGAGCCACAGGAAATACATAGCATAAGGACAAAAGCAGCAGGCATAATGTCTGCTGCTTTTTACAACAAAATTTGCAGTGAAAAACGCTTGTGAAGTATTATCCGTGATGATATACTCAAGACAAAGGAACACAAAAGACGGAAGAGGTGCAATATGGATCTATACCGCTATATTAGCTTTGAAGAGTTTATGACGCTGGTCACGTTCAAAACGTTGCATTTTGTTAAACCTACAAAATGGGATGACAGCTACGAAGGCTGTGCGTACCAAATGATGGCTGATGAGACGTTCAGAAACGATTTTTTCTCCCATTTGTATGACAAAATGACAGAAAAGGACATTTTTATTAAAACGGCGGGTATGCTATCAAATTATTGCCACTTTATATTTACAAGCGGAAATTGGTATGGCCAGTGTTGGACATATTTTGAAAGTGAAAGTGATGCGTTTTGGCGTATTTATTCATACAATAAGAAGTCCATTAGAATCAAGTCATCGACAGAAATAATAAAAACATTGTTAGGACCAATGTATAAAATTTACGATAAAAAAGTGATCTACGATAATGCAGTTAATCGAGAAGATATTGCAAAGATGCAGTTAGACGGCATGATGGAAAATAAAAAAACGGTAGAGCCTTTTTTTCATAAGCGAACTGCATTTTCTCATGAAAATGAGTATCGTTTCCTTATAACTCCGCTTACAGATGGTTGTGGCAATAAAAGTCTATATCCTAATATGGTGAGTTTTGTCGTTGAAACGGCACAGCATAACCTTATGAAAATCAACAAGGATTCTCCGATTGTTGACAAGAAATCTGCCATTAACGCTATCAATCAAGTAATTGAGAAAACAGTTCCTAAAGAAATATATGCTATTGCGGATGATCTTGATGTAAATATGAATAGTGCATCAGAGCTGGTACAAGATGTTTTAATCAATCCAATGGCAGATGCCTGGTATGTAACGCTTGTTGAACAGATTTGCAAAGAAAATGGCATACATTGTTCTGGTAGGTCAACTTTATATGATTCTGTTATTTAAATAAGGAAGCGGCGGGCCGCCCTCATCGGGTAGCCCGCCGCTTCTCTTATTCCTCGTCGTCCTTAGTCTGCCGCTCAGCAGCTTTCTTCCCGGCGGCCAGCAGTTTCAGCAGGCCGTCAGGAACATCGGCACCCATGTGGGCGGCGTTTTCGGCGATGGAGCCGAGCTCGGTAAAAATGTACCACACCAGCACCACCGGCAGGATCAGATTCTGGTACGTAATGCCCAGGCCGGGCAGGTTTTCGACCGCGATGCTAAGCACCGCATCGGTCAGCGCGGCCACACAAACTACCACAATCATGCCCGCTTTGTGCCAGATGCCATCTCTGGCAACGGAACTGGCCCACTCTCCCCTGCTGGCGGCCGCTGCGCTGCCGGAGAGCCAATCCAGCACCATGCAGGCAGCCCAGGCCACCACCAGCCAGCCCAGCCAGCCGAATGCCGCGGTAAAGGCACCGCAGGCGGCTGCAATCACCGCCTTGACCCACAGGAAAATGTTGTCGTCTTTCATGGTTTTACTCCTTTCGTTCACGCTGCCTGCGCGGTGCCCTTGGCACCTACGGCGGACAGCTTGTCCAACACGGCCTTGGCATCGCCCTGGGTGATGGGGCCGACCTCGATGTTCTGATGCGCCATCTCGGCATCGCTGAATTCTGCCCAGTACAGCCGCATGGCCACCAGCTGCAGCTGGATCGCAAGGCTGAACACCGCCATGGCCTGGGCGTTGGTCAGGTTGCTGGCACAGATGGTCTGCAGCGTGGAGGCAACGGGCTTGTCCTCGACCGGGCGCTCGACCGCATGTTCGCCGGAGCCATAGGTGTAGACGCTACTGCTGGCGGTGATGAAGTCCTTATCCAGCCAGGTCAGCGGGTTGGTGCGCTTGCCGCCCAGCAGCACCTCGAAGTGCAGGTGTGCCCCAAACACGTTGCCGGTAGCACCGCTGTAGCCGATCAGCTGGCCCTCCTTGACCTTTTCGCCCTTGGCAACAATGAACTTGAACAGGTGGGCGTACCGGGTAACGAGGCTCTGCTGCCTGTAGTCGGCGTGGCGGATGTCCACGTAGTTGCCGTAGCTCTGCATGCTGCGCTCATTGGTGGTGCGGCCGTCCCACAGCTGGGTGGCCGACACCGTGCCGTCCTCTGCCGCGTAGACCGGGCGCACGGCGGTGTTGCCGATCTGGGTGCGCAGGTCGATGCCGTTATGGCTGCGGCCGCTGTTGTAGTGCCAGCCCTGGGTCAAAATGTGCTGATCCAGCGGCCAGCGAAGTAAAACTTCACCGTTCGATAATCTCATTTGAAAACTCCTTTTTATGTTCTCAACCACCAGTTCATGACAACGTCCGAACTGGGCTTTTCTTCTACCAACGCCGTGATGGTCCCGGCCCCGGTGTAGACCAGGCCCGCGTTGATCTTGTCCATCGAATCGGCGAGGATCACATCGGTGGCGAACACGCCGGTCTTGTTGGTCGAGCCGAGGCTCAAGAACATGCTGTTGGCGGTCAGGGTCGGTGCGACCGAGATCTTCTTGCTGGGGTACACGGTCTGCTTGTAGGCAAAGCCCTGGGCTTGCTCATCCGTGGAGGCGGTCGTCCAGCTGTCCACGTAAAAGGTGGCGTAATACTCCCACGGCAGGGCAACGTAGAGGACTTTGTTCTGCACCGGGTTGGCGCTGCTGCTGGACAGTGCGGCATCTACCGTGGTTTTGTTGGCCCCCGATTCAATGCCGTTCAGCTTGGAGTACTGAGCCGTGCTCATCAGGCCGTTGCTGTAGGCCGAGGCCAAACTGTAGGTCGTGTCGGAATCCGGAATGCCGAGGCTGGTGATGTCTATTTTCTGCACAGCAGAAACAGCGGTGACGTGCCCCAGGCTGTCCACGGTGATCTTGTACAGGCCGCTGGCCCGGGCGGTATGCGCGGGGTGAGTGTACTTGTTCGCGCCCTCATCGATGCCCTTCAGCTTTGTCATGGCGCTGGGCGGCATCAGGCCCGCGGCCGTTTCCGTGGCCTCGGGAATCGTAACGGACTCACTAGCGGGTGTAACGTAAAGTACATCCTCATCCAGCGTACCGGCCTCTTTCATTGCCTCGTACTCATCCTGAGATACCGCAACAACCAACTTTTTTTCAGGGGTAAAATATAATTGATTGGGGTCGATCTGGTTATTCTTTTTCGCATCTGCATACTGCTCCGCGGTAAGAATGTTCATTGTGAATTCGCCAATCGTTTCTGTAGTCTTTGCCAAAATCTCACCCCTTTACGTAATTGGTATCAGTGCTAAACAAGTTTGCAATGTCACTCTGTTCTACCCAAATACCGCTTACTTTTTTGTAGACCTTGGATACATTGACCCAGCTGCCGTTTACCTTAGTGCTCAGCACAGGGCCAGAAGATCCGCCGCCAGTGTAGTCTACAGTCAGATCAGCGCCGTAAAAACGCAAAGTCTGGCTGTTGTTTACGGATAGATAACCGCGTGTACAGGTAATCAGCAAGATAAGATCGTCCAGACTCTCACGATCCCACCAGCCGGTATCGCTAAAAGACTGAGCCACTACGGATGTTCCCAAATCAATTTCGCTGCTCAACCCAGCCGTGCCGCAATACAACTGCGCAACACCTCTCAAAATATACGATGACCCATTCGAGATTCTGGCCTTTATCTTACAAGAGATAGAATTGATCTTGGCGTCGGTCGGAATCTTTGACATATCGAATTTGACTGCCAGCCTAGAAACCGCACCACTACCTGTGTTCAGGTTTAGCACCGTAAAGGTGTTACTGCTTGAACTGGTAAGGCCATTTGAAAGCGGATAAGACGCATCTACCGAAATATACGATGAGCGTTGACCATCATATCCTGTAGGAACCAATGTTACACTTGCCATACATTAGCCCCCAATCTGCAAATACAAATCGCCATTGTTGCCGGTCGAAGAACTTGGCTCGGAACTACCGGTGTAATACTTCTGGATCACTACAGAACCAGGCACACCGAAAATGGTCTTGCCGGATAGAATATTGCTTCCAACAAGATTGCTGTCACCCTTGATCGTCTGAGTTCCGCTCAAATACTGTCCGGAACCAATCGTCTGATCGGAGGTTCCCGGAGTGTAGGTCTGGGCGGATTTCTTGGTGACTTTGCTTCCAATGTAGGTAGAAGAAACGGCGCCGACCGTAACCTTAGTCAAACCGTCGTAACCAGTATCAGGGGTTACGGTTTGCTGGCTCTCGGTTGGCACGACTGATTTCTCTTGCATCTGTGCGGCACCGGCACCGGCAAAGATGCTGACTTTCTTGTCGCCTAAGTAAACGGGCATATTCTCACCACCTGCAAATTTTAATTGTCGCCTGCGCTTCTGGCGTGGCCCAGCTGCCATCGCCTTGCAAGAACTTCTTTTCGTCCCCGGCAGCGGGTGGCGGAACCAGGCCGGATGTGCCCGCGCCCTCGGCACTGGCCCCGGTGAACACATCCGGGGGCGTATATTCGCCCTCGATCTGTTCCCCGGCCGCATTGTGGGCGCTCTGCCCGGCCAGCAGGGTGCCCTTGGTCACGGTGTCCCCGGTTAGGTCCAGCAGGGTCTCACTGCCCAGCACCACTTTGTTCACCGCCATGGTTAGCCTCCCACCGTCAGGGTCTGGCCGCCGGCGGCGTTGTCCACGTAGTTGGTCGGGATGGCCGCCACCGTGACTTGCGACAGGCAGTTGTAGTCGCTGTCGGGCAGGACGGTCTGCTGCTCAAAGGTCGGGGTCACGCTCTTGGCCTGGGGCTTCATGCCCTCGGAGGAGGACATGGAACCTTCCACGCCCAGGATGGTGACACCCTCGCGGATGTTGGCAGGCACCAACTTGGCCTGTTCGGTCTCATCGATGGCGGCGCTGCCGCTGCCATCGTGGAAGCCCATGGGAATGGTGTACTTGCCGCCCTTTTGGGTGATTTTCCCGGCTACGGCCCCGTTGTTGGGCATCGTGCCGGTCATCTTGGCACCGCGGGCGTAGGCGGTCTTGCCCTCCAGCATCTCGGCCACAGCAACCGTAGCGTCCGTGGAATCCACGTCCTTAGTGCTGGTGCCGGTGATGGGTGCGCCGGTCTTATCGTGGGCGGTGATGCCCTTGGCCAGCTTGTCCGGGGTCACGCTGTCGGCGGTCAGGTCGAGCTTGACCTCTTTGCCGATGATGACCTTATTTACATATTGGTTAGCCATTGAAATACTCATCTCCCATAATCAGGGTCACGCCGCCGCAATCGTTGGAGACCTCGTACCGGGGAATCTTTCGCACGGTCACATCGTCCGGCATCAGCTTGTCTTTGGTTTCCAGGCGGGTCTCATCGTAGGTGCGCGGGGTCACGGTGGTCTCGCCCTTGTACTGCGGCGCGGTGGATAAAATGGTGGTCTGCCCCAGGTCGGCGGCCAGATCGGCATCGGTGCCAAACTCAACCACAAAGGCGGAGGGTGCGGCAAACTGTACGTCTAACGTCATGTAAGCACACCATCTTTCAGAATCTGGCTGACCGGCACACGGAACACTTGCGAGGCCATGCGGGCAGATCCAACGCCAACGCGCAGCTGAATTTGCAGTTCCGTGTCCCCGCGAAGCTGCAGCGTTTCCTCCTCGGTCAATGTGCAGGAAAGTACATTACCGGACATCGTCACGTCCGGCAGGCCGCGCTCAAACAGCAGCTTGCCGCCCTGTTTGAACGCTACCGACAGCTTGGTAATGGTCTCACACTCAATGGGCAGCGTAAAAGTAAAAGTTGGGGTTGTACCGCGATACATCAACTCACCACCTCAAACCAATCGGTATCATCCAGTGCAGGTGCTGCGCCGTCCCGCAGGGCCAGATACAACTTGTCCGCATCCGTACAGTAGTACCCGGTGCATACCATCATGCTCCCTCCATCTCTGCCCTTACGGCCTCACGCCATTTCTCCGGCACTTTGTCCAGCGTAATCAGCCCGCGCTTGATGCAGCAGATATAAAACTGTACCATCTCACTCACCTCCGGCCAGCATTTGGGCCAGCTCTAAAATGGCCGCCGCGTTAGCGTCCACCTGCTCCTGCAGCGTGGGTTTCTCCCGCTCGTCCCGTTCCTCTGCCGTGTAAGCGTGGTAATACTGGCAGTCCTCGTACACGTCATGGGCAGGAATGATGCGCATAAGACCCTGCGGGTTCTCCTCGGTAACAGTGCCCTGCATCACTTCCCGGCTCTCCGGCACATGCTCAGCAACCCGCCGGGCGGTGTAGAGATAGCCGGCGGACAGGTCGGGAGAGGTCAGTTCCTCGTTGGTGATTTCATCGTAGATTTTCATGGGGTTACTCCTTAATCCATTTGAATCCGATGCTGTAGGATGTATAATCTTTGCCCTCAAAAAGCACGGTTACAGTCGCACCCGGCGAGACCTTGAAAATGGCTTCCCAAAGCCGCGTAGTAGACGTAGTTGCATTGCTGTAAGTCTTTTCTACGTCAACGCCAAAGGCATTGATAGCATCGGTCGAGTTACTGGCGGAATCAAAGCCGGTCGAGAAGCGGATGCGACCGCTGTTTGCGCCTGCCTGGTAAAACCGCGCGTAAATGTACGTGTCCTTGGTGCCGTTGTTCGTCACGGTGCCGGTATTGGGTGAAAAAGAAAAAGACAAATCGCCGTCTGTCATCGTTCGGCTTTCATTCCAAGAAGTTTTTTCAAAGCTGTTCAGAGAGCCGGTGCCGTTTTCAATGGCATGGCGCAAGGAAGAAAGTGCAGCACTTCTTTTCCCGCCCGGAGTTCTCGGTGATATTCCCATAGAATCACCCTTTCTTCATTTTGCGAAAATGTTATTTGATTTCAGTGCCTTTGATACCGAAAATCTGATACGGGATGGTACTTTCCCAGTGTGATGTGTCACCGGAAAAAGGCGTTCCGATCGTGATGTTTGCGCCGTCAAATGTCACCATACGGTTAATGCTTCTGTCATTTGCGGTTACGCAACATCTTGCATCGCGCACTACGATATTTTCCATTACATACTGCGGGGAAACAGACGTGTATGCTTTGACGGCAATACAATAAGCGGCATAAAGCTGGGTGCCAGTATCGGCTGTTCCGCTGCCCCATTCAGATGTATGGTTGTTATTTGTCCAAAGCAGAACCTTCTCGGCATCGGCGAGGTTCTCAAAGGTCTTTTTGAACTTGCCACCGCCTCCCGGAATCCTCGGTGCTATACCCATTAGCAGCCACCCCGCGCAGCACATGCCGCAGATTTCTTACGGGGGGGGTAAAACTACATACAAACGAATGTTTCATGCTAAACCTCCATCAACTTTGAATGACCCACCGCGCCCGGATCTCGGCGGTGGGCTTTTCTTTTACCTTAACCAGCACTGAATTGTACGCCGTGACCGTCACGCCGTCGTTGATGATGTCCTGCACTTCATCCAGCACATCATCGGTAGCGGTCACCCCGGTCTTGTCGTAGCCGATGCCGGACAAGAACTCGCTGGCAGCCGTCACCACCGGCGCATGGCTGTTCGCGCAGGTCAGCGTAGCCGTCTGCTGGTACAGCAAGCCTTTGGCCTGGTCGGCGCTGCTGCAAGCCGTCCACCTGCCCAGCGTCAGCGTGGCATAGTAGATGTTGGAGACCTTGTCGATCGCCTTAAAAATATCGGTCTGCCGCCCCTGCGGGTCATAGGTCGCTCGCATCATGGCCGAGGTTCCGGCGTTCAGCTGGTTCAGTTCGGCTTCGATTTTCTGCAAAAACGCTTCAAAGGCGGCTTCCATCACGCTGGTGTCTACCGCGTCGATGGTATCCCGCATCAGGCCGCAGACGGCGCCGTCCAGCCGCAGGTCTACCACGTTGTCGGCGCTGATCTTAGTAGCGCCGGTGGGCCGGGTCACCCGGTACAGGAAGATCTCGTCATAGTCGTCACTGCGCCGCAGGCTGGGCAGCGTGGGGCTGACCGAGGCCGTACCCTTGCGCACTTCCAGACCTGCGGTGTTGGCGTTTTTGTCGTACACCAGGGCAATGGCATCCCAACGGGGATTCACGCCGTCGGCATCCTCAAAGGTCAGGGTCACATCGCCCTGGCTGAACGGGAACGCCGCCCACTGATCGCTCACGTGGATGCAGCCCACGCCCTTGCCCACAGTGACCGTATTGTTGCCGTTGGTTTTGGCGGCAAAGCTGTCGGCGTTCAGCACGCCGCGGCTGCGGGCCGCATAGGCTGCGCCCAGCGCCACGCTGGTATACTGCTTATTGTCCAGCGGCCAGCAGATAAGCTCGGTCAAAGCACATCACTCCTTTTTAAAGGTAAAGTTGTCAAACACAGGGCAAAGGCTGCGCCCGGTGCTTTCGTAGATGATCTTGATGCTGGCCACCCGCGCGGTGGCTTCCAGGCCGATCTCCTCCACCCGCACCGGCACAATATCGCCCAGGGCGTAGTCCTGGCCGTAGATCATCTGGCTGTCGGCGGCGGTGCATTTCAGCTGCCGGGTCCCCAGGTGATTGGCCAGAGCTGCGCGGGCATAGTTCTGCACGGCGGTCTGGTATTCGGTTTCGGTGTAGGTTTTCTCGGTGGTGCTGCCGTCCGCGTTCTGCACGGTGTATTTGTGCTTTACGCTGCTGCCGTCCACCCACAGCTCGTGCCGGGCATTGCCGGCGGCTGTGATGTCCCCTACCTCGCAAAAATACCGGGTAAAGCTGTCCCCCTCGCTGGGTTCCTCGCCGCCGCACAGCACCACATTGGCGTAGTCGCTGGCATCCTCGGTATAGGTTGGGCTGGAAAGGTTCTGCATCCGGGTCGAAAAGTAGCCCATGTACAAATCGCTCCCCGGTGCGCTGCGGTCCTTGCCCTGCAAAAGTTCCAGCGTTTCGCTGCCGGTGGCTGGGTCAAAGGCGCAGCGCAGGCCAAACCCGCCGGTCTCGGCCAGCTGGGTCATGGCATCCAGGCAGGTCACCCATTCCAGGTCCACTGCCTCACAGGGGGCAGTAAAATCAGCGGCATCCGGCAAGGCTACTTCCAGCTCGCGCAGGTTGGCACGGCACAGGTCCAGCAGCCCTGCGGCTGCATCGGTCACGGTGGTCTTGCCCTTGGCTATCCGCTGGGCGAACCGCTGCAGGGTAAACTTGCCCCGCACGGTCAGCTTGCGGGCATCGCTGTCCAGTTCCGTGGCTACGATCAGCGCGGCCAGGCCGGGGGTGTCCGGGTTGTACAGCACGGCCCCCTGTACCAGCATGGCGCGGTTGGTGGCGGTAGCGCCGCACACCAGCTTGATCTCGCCCACATCGGCAAAGGCCGGGGCCCACTGCAGGCTGTTAGCGCTGTCCACCATGCCTACGCGCTCCCCGTTCTGGTACACATACAGGCGTAAAGCGTCAGACACCGGCCGCCACCCCCTTAGGTGCCGTCACTGTGGCGGTCAGGTTTTCGCGGCCCTCGTCGGCCGTCAGGCGCAGCACATTGTCGCCGGGGTCCAGCGTCATCCACAGGTCGCTGTCGTAGTCCAGCCAACGGAACCCGTTTACCTCAGTACCATCGCTCTGGCGGTAGGTGCAGCCACGGGACCCATCCACCGTGGAGATGATGGCCGATTCACCGGGCAGCATTTCCTTGTTCAGTTTCAGGTAGCTGCGCTTGCCGTTGTGCCACAGCATCGGGTTCTTCACGCGGGCCGCAGCGGTCAGGGTCAGCACAAACTCGGTCTCGGTGCTGCCGCTATTCACCACGGTAGTGTACACATCTTTTTTGTATTTGCTGATGTACCAGCTGCCGGCGGTCGAGACAGGGGTCGGGAACCAGCTGCCCTCCAGGCCGCCCAGCATGGTGGCTGCCGTTTCCACGGTGCGCCAGTAGGGGTACGCTGCTTTCAGTTTAAACTGAAAGTTCAAAAGGTGTTCCCCGCCGCTCACATCCGGGGTATGGGCGGGCAGCACATCCAGATACCAGGTGGTATCGCCCACGGTTTTCAGCCAGCGGGCGGCCTCTTTGGGGCGGATGAGCCGCTTCAGCAGCGCCTCGTTGGCATCCAGGTCCCGCAGGATGCTGCCGGTCACGGTCAGGCTGCGGCTGCCTACGGATTGCCCCGTGATGGTCTTGCCGGTCTGCCCGGTGGATTGCTGCTCGGTCATTTCCACGTCCAGGCCGTCATCGCCGGTCAGGTTCGTGATCCAGAGATCGCTGTCCACGGCAAAGCGGATGGTGCTGCCGTCCGCCGCCTGAAAAGCATATACAGGCACGGTCCTTGCCATGCGCACCTCCTTACGGGATAGCCCATTTCAAACGCTGGGCCATGGATTCCGCCTCCCGCGTCAGTTCCGATTCGGACAGGCTGTCGTGAGTGTAGAACTCGTTGTTCAGGTTTACGGTCATACCGCCCGGCTGCCAGGTATCGGCAGTGTTGCCAAAGCGGTTGTTGCTGCGCAGTGTACCGGCCACAGCTACCTGCATCGGCTCGGCCGTCGCGCTCGAAAGCCTCTCCGCCGCATCCTCGACCATCCACAGGTTGTCGGTAATGCCGCGGGAAAGCCCGGCCATAAAATCAGGCATCCACTGCTCATACATCCGCAGCGGGCCGATGTCCGGGCGGGAAAAGTGCATGTAGGAGGCAATCGCCGAGGCTACGTTTTTCACGGCCCCGACTACAGCCCCGATGGAGCCGGTAATGCCCTTGACCAGCCCCATGATCATATCCTTGCCCCAGCCGATAAACTTGGCGGGCAGGCTCTTGATGTAGCTGATGCCGCCCTGCATTACCGAGGTGAAGCCGGATTTCAGTGCGCCGCCCATGCCCTGGATGCCGCTGCCCAGCAGCTTGATGACGCTGCCGCCCAGTTCGATCCAGTTAAAGGCGGTAATGACATTGGCAACCGCCAGCAAAATTTGCGGAATGTTCGCCACCAGCGTGGGCACAGCCTGGATCAGGCCCTGCCCCAGCATGATGATCAGCTGCACACCCGCTTCCAGCAGCTTGGGCGCGTTGTCGTTCACAATGCCCGCAATGTCGGATATGATGCCCGGTATGTAGGTGATCATGGTTGGCAGGCCGTTGATAAGCCCCTGCGCCATGTTCAGGATGAACTGGATGCCGGTGTCTACCAGCTGCCCCGCATTGGCGCGCAGCCCGCTGGCCAGGTCGGCCGCAATGGGCAGCGCCTGTGCCAGCAATTGCGGGATGCCCGTAACCATTCCTTGCCCCAGCTGGGTCATCAGGTCGATGCCGCTTTGCAGCAGCTGCGGCCCTACGTTGGTGGTCAGGTCGGTGAAAATGCTGCCCAGCCCCTCGGCCAGACCGGCAAAGCCGCCGCTGGTAAAGCCATCCGTAAGGGTCTGCAGGTAGCCGCTGGCCAGGCTCACAGCTGCGCCCAGCTTGCCGCTGACCGAATCAAACAGCGCAATGCCCAGGTTGGCAGCGTTGGTTTTCAGGCTCTCCATCCGGTGGGCCATCGTGTCGGTCATGGTGGTGTAGGCCGTCTCGGTCGCACCGCTGCTGTTCTCCATCTGGGCCAGCACATCGTTGAACTTCTCCGCGCCGGAATTGGCCAGCGAAAGCGCACCCGTACCGGCTTCCACGCTGGACCACAGCGCCGCAAACTTGGTGGCATCGCCGCCCACGCTGTCATACAGCACCTGCAGCACGTCGCCCAGGCTCTGGCCGCTGTCCATCAGCTCGGCAAAGCCCTGGCCGGTCTCTTTTTGCAGGATCTTGCCCACGGTCGAGCCGGTGTCGCCCAGCTCGTTCAGCATGGACTTGGTATAGGTGGTGGCCTCGGCGGTAGCAATACCGTTGGCCGTCATAATGGCCAGGCCGCTGGACAGGTTTTCCACGTTCACCTTGTAGGCTGCCGCCAGCGGGATGACCCGGCCCATGCTGGCCGAAAGTTCGTCTACGCTGGTTTTGCCCAGGTTCTGGGTGGTCAGTAGCACGTCCGAAACATGGGTCGCTTTGTCGGCACCCAGGCCGTAGGCGTTCAACGCCGTGGTCAGGATGTCGACCGCCGAGGAACTGCTGGTAAAGCCCGCAGCAGCCAGCTTGGCGGCCTGCCCCGCAAAGGCCACGGCATCGCCGGTGTCCTGCCCGGCGCTGATAGCCTGGTAGGTGGCCTCGGCCAGGTCGCCTGCCGCAATACCCATCGTGCCGGAAAGGTCAGTGATCTGCTCTTTCAGCTCCCCAATGGGTACTTTGGTGGTATCGGCAATGGTTCCCACCTTGGCAACCGCCGTCTCAAAGGCGCTGCCCTCGGTAAAGGCGGCCTGCAGCATCTTGCCGATGCCCGCCGCCGCAAGGATCTTGCCCACTGCGCCGATAAGGCTCTTGCCCAGGCTCTGCCCGGCAGTAGCACCCGCAGCGGTTACTTCCCCGCCCAGCGCTTCACTGATCTTGCCGCCGATGCCGGTGGCCGAGGGGATGATCTCAACATAGGCTTTCGCCAGTTCGGTTTTGCTTGCCATGGCATCAGCCTCCCTTCAAAATTTCTGCTTTGGCCGCTTCAAACTCGGCAGCCGTGGCAAAGCCGGTCACCTTGCGGCGGCGGGCCGTGCCCAGCAGGGTATCCAGCACCAGGGCAGGGCGGTTGCGGCCATGCTGGGCGTCTTTGGTCTTGCTCCACACCAGCAGCTGCAAACTGTCAGCCATCGCGCCCAGCAGCAGCGTGTCGGTCGTTATCGGGGCATGGTTCAGCGCCATGCAGGTGCGGCTTGTCTCCCGCAGGCCCCCGGCCAGGGTGGCCGCCAGCGGCAGCCCCAGGACGCGCCAGTCCAGTACATGGTAGGTTTCCGCCATGTCGCACACCAGCTCGTCCGGGGCCAGCGCTGCCATCCGGGCCAGGGTCAGGAGTTTTTTCCCGCTTTGTAATCCAGCAGAATCTGCACAAAGTCGTTGGCGACAGCCTCGCCATCGACAATGCCGTCCTCATCGCGGTGTAGGTCGTACAGCTTTTTCTTCAGGTCTTTGCCCAGCAGCAGGTTCAGCGCATCGCTCAAACCGGCATCGCTGCCGCGCTCCACTTCCACCAGCGCGTCCAGCAGTTCCATGTTGTGGATGCGCTTTTCCGGGATGGCGTAAACAAAGCCGCTTTTCGTCTTACCGGTGATCATGCCGTTTTCTCCTTGATGTACTCGTAGTGGGTGTTGCCGTCCGTGTCCGGCGTGGCGGTGATGGTAATGTCATACCCCAGCGCTTCCTCATCGGCGTAGACGATGTCGTCCATCTCGGTAATCTTGGCCTTGGGCACGACCACGCGCTTCAGCACGCCGTTCAGGATCAGCTCCACCACCCAGGCCTTGTCCTCGGCAGCGCTGCTGTTGGCCTTAACGGTCAGCCCGTCCTGAACGGTGCCGGTCACGTTGTCATCACCGTATACGGTTTTCAGCACATCGGGGTTCAGCGCTTCCAGCAGCTTGAACTGGAAAGTGTCGTCCTTCTCTTTCTGGTAGGTATACACGGTATCGCCGCCCCAGGCCTTGATCTTGTCACCGTCCGGGCTGTTCGCGTTGGTCAGGCCGTCCTCGCTGATATAGCCCAGGCACACAAATGCTTCATTCAAAGCGGTGGTGGCATCGGTGGGCAGCGTAGTGCCAACAGGCGCACGGTACACCGCGCCGCCGATCTTGGGCTTACTGGTGGTTACATTTTTGGTGTCTGCCATTACAGGCTCCTTTCCCGTGTCCAGTGTGGACACGCGGTTATTCGTAATAAGTCACCGCAAACACCGCCTGGTAGCGGTATTTTTTGGTTTCGGTATCGGTAAAATTGTAATCGCGCTCCAGCTTGCAGGCCCCCACCTGGTCAAGCGTGGGCAAAGCCAGCATGGCTTCGATCACGGCATTGCCCAATTGTGCTGCCAATAACAACGTTGGCGCATAACTCTGTACGGCCAAAGTGGCGCGGCGGATGTAATTCTGCCTGCTGCTGCCGGTTTTCTCCAATACGACAAAAGTGCCGGAGGCTCCCTCCGGCACTTCCATCGTCACAGGAACACCCAGCCGGTCGCGCAGATAATCCAAAACAGTCGTTTCGATCATCGTAAAGCCTTTTCTATGGTGTTGTTGCGGTAGTTGTCGCGTCGGGCTTCAGCAGTCTGGGGATACACGGTGGCAATGGCGCGGGTCTCTTTCTGCATGCTGTCCACAGCGTAGCCTTCCCCGCAGCGGGCGGCGATCTCCTCGGCATGCTCGGTGCAGATGGCCTGCATCTCCTTGCTTTTCAAAAGCCGCCGCACCCCGGCACGGTTCAGTTTGATTTTTGTGACCTTAGCCATACCGTTCCACCTTTACCTGTTTGTTCCATGCCAGCGGCACAAGGCTTTCTATGCCCTGTACCACATCCCCATAGGTGCGGAATTTCTGCCCGAAAAACTCCACCGTCACGTTGCGCCAATCATGGCTATCCCCTTTTGGCAGGGCCAGCGTGTAGGCCAGCCACCTGCCAGTCAGGGTCAGTTCGTTCACGATGGCAGCGGTGTCCGGGGCACCAACCAGCACATTGTGCACGGCCACGGGTGTTTCTTCATACACCGGCGCATGGAAAGCATCCTCGCCGGTCTGGTGCTTCTCGTACAGCACCACATCAATCCCCCGCAGCATCGCAAAGCCCCTCCACCGGGCTGGCCGCGCCGATGCGGTTGCCCGCACCCAGCAGCTTTTTTTCCAGCTTAGAGAGGTACAGCTCCCCGGCGCTGCCGCTGCTGCCCATGGTCCAGCTCTGGGTATAGCCCAGCGCTGTAGCGGACCCCTGGGTAGCGCCCATGGGGTACAGCGGGGTCTCGCCGCCGGTGCCGTCACCCAGCAGGCGGCGCACCATCCGGCAGGAGACCAGCCGCTTCACATCAGGGTCAGCATCCTTGCCGTAGGCATCGATCACCAGGGCAGCTTCCTCCAGCAGGGCGGCCGTCCGCTCCCGTTCCTCCTGGGTCAGTGTGCGGAACCCGACCTCAACTTCCTCCACAATGGCGTATCCCATGGGGTGCCCTCCTTATCAGGCCTCGGTGCGCTTGATGTACAGGGTCTGCGGCTTGGAGACCTTGATGCCGTAGACCTTGCGGCCCTGCACGGCGCTTGCGCCGATGTACTTGCCGCTGCCGGCCAGATCCTGCAGGTGGACGGGAACCTGCCACTCCATCACGCGGTGGCACCAGTTCGGGTGACCGCAGATGAACTCGGTGGTGGTCTTCTTGCTGGCCACGCGGGTGTTGTTCTCGTAATCCATGTTGTTGGATTCAAACACGTTGAAGCCCGCGATCTTACCGGCCACGCCCGCCTGCACCATCTCCTGGGACAGATCGCCGCGCTTGATGAAATGCTCATCCAGCATCAGCACTTCCAGGTACTCGGGCGAGACGATCATAAAGCGGCCATCGGCGGGTACGCCCTTGCGGCTCAGCACGCGCTTGGCCTCCAGCGCCAGCTTGTAGGCGTTGGCCTCGGTAGCGGCGGTCTTGGTGGCGCTGATGGTGGCGCCGCTGGCGGCCTGCAAAGCCTCGATGGACTTCTTGTCGATGGACAGGCCCAGGCTGTAACCGGCGCTGTCCAGGCGGTCGGCCACAATGCCATCGGGCACACTGGCGGCATCAAAGCCGTCGATCAGCTCGTTCACGGCCTCATCCTGGTCGATGTTCAGCTCCAGGTAGGTAGTGGTACCGGCCTCGGGGTCGATGCCGGTGGCCTTGTTGTAGTCCTTGACAGAGACCTCGGTATCACGCACCGGGATCTTGACCTTGCCCGCCTTGGGGTCGCCCTCGTAGCGGTTGTTAAAGATGTAGTTGTCACGGGTCACAAGCTGGTTGCGCAGCTTAGCGTCCACCAGCTTGCTCCAGCGTTCCTGATTTGCATGTGCCATAATTGGCTCCTTTCTGTAAAACTTACACTTTCAAGTTCGGATTCATCGACGCGAAAGCAGCCTCCACGCCGTCCACCATGCCGCCCTTGCCGCGGGCGGCGGCCTCGCCGCCGTCTTTCACGTTGGGGTAGCCGCCGGGGGCGGCATCAAAGGCCCAGGCCTTGTCTTTCACCAGGGCATCCAGCGCGGTCTTGATGTCGCTGGTGCGGTCCTTGCTGGCTTTCAGCGCCGCCACATCCAGCATCCCGCGGATGGCCTTTACATCGCGGCCGCGTGCATCGCGGATGGCACCGTCCAGGGCGGCATCAAAAGCAAAGCTGTCGGCCTGGTCGGTCAGCTGGCCCTGCAGCTTGGTGATCTGCCCTTTCAGGTCGGCCACGTCCACCCCCTCAAAGGCTTTCAGGCCGTCTTTGGCGGTGTTCAGCTGCTTGGTCAGGTCATCCACCTGGCCTTGCAGGCTGGCGGCCTTGGTCTTTTCGGCGGTGACGTCCCTGCCGTTTTCGCCCATCAGCCAATCCAGCTGTTCATCGGTAATGCCGGGGATCTTGTTCTTGACTTCTTCGCGTTTCATAAGGGTTCCTTTCCGCCTGCGCTTTGTTTACGCGGGTCGCATCCGCCTTGGCTGTGCAGTTTTACGCCATGCCGGGCAATTTTGGGTATAAAAAACGCCCGTCCCGGCCTCATGCAGCCAGAAACAGGCATAAAAAAACCACGGTGCGGTTGCATCGTGGTTAAAATTTACTGAATATTGTGAGCTTTCTTGTACGCTTGCCAAGATTTTTCAATTTCGGAATCAGATTGACCTGCAGGGACAGGGCCATTCTTTTCCATCTCGTCGAACCAGGCCAGTAATTCCGCCTGTGTCATCGGCTTGCCATCCAGCATGCAATCATCTCCTCTCAACGCCATAATTATAACCATTTTTCAAGAAGCTGTCAATTGCGTTATCGTGGTTTCCATTGCTGGCTAGAATACATTTTTTAAATTCAGAAAATGCCGTCTTGAAGTTGTAACCTTGAGTCTTAGAGATAGTCCAGACTTTCCCTTGGTTCGTAACGATAGATAAGGTTCCGATGGCCCCGTGTTCAAGGAAAAGAACAAGGTCACTATCAGAAAAATAACTTTGCCCAGGATGATTATGACAAAGCATAAGACTTTTTTCTGGAGAATTGCGCAGCCAATGGTAGGAAGCGGCATCCCTCTCAATGTCTACCGAGATCTGGTCGCCCTTTACAAAGTCCAGCTTTTCGCCGGTCGTCAGGTCCAGCAGGCAGGCAACCTCGTTGCTGTCGTTCTGCTTCTGGGCAAACCGCAGCAGCTCCTTGTGGGTTTCCTGTATAAAAAATGCCGTCTGGTGATCTGCTCCATTCGGGGCCACCAACGGCACTTTTTGTATGGCAATGTCTGTAATGGCAACTTTCTGCCCGCGGTTCTTCTGCCGCAGCGCATACGCTGCCCTTTTCTGGGCGTTGATGCGCTCCTTATTCTTGGCGTACTCCACCCGGCGCAGGGCGTTCACATCGCTGCCGGCGGCACGGTAACGGCGCAGGTATTCGTCCGGGTCGTACCCGGCCACGGTGCTGCGCCCGTCAAACCGTATCGCGTACTCACAGTCGCAGTTGGCGTGGATGTGCTCGGCGTGTCCGCCTGTAATGGCTGCCTGGCTGGCTTTCTGCCAGCCGCGGCTTGCCAGCGTCAGGCAAAAGGCGCAGGTATCGCCCTGGGGGATCCAGGCAAACTCGGCCCCGTCCCGCAGGGCATTTTTCAGGGTCGTGTCGGCTCCGGCGCGCTTGACTAAGCGGCTTACTCCCTGCTGCATCTGGGGCTGGCTGGCTTTGGTGGCCTGCACCATCCGGGCTACCTCGCCATAGCTGGCCGTTTTGGCGGGCTCGGCGGCGGGCACCCCGGCTTTGGCCGCAGCGGCCAGGGCATCATACATCTGGCAGGCCAGCTCGGCACTGCCCTCGCCGTACTTTGTCACCAGCGCGTGGGCGTAGGCAATTAGTGCGTCGGTGTCCCTGGTGCCGTGGGCGGCTATGTAGTCAGCCATCAGTTGCCCGGCTTTTTTATTCAGCTTTGCCAGCTGCTGGGTGTACGCCGCCCAGGCCGTCGCCGTTATCCTCATTTTCCACCTCTAACAGTGTTTTCTGCCCCCGCACCCGCTGCTCCTGGGCCTTGATGCGCAAAATGTCCGCCTGGTCAAAACCGATCATCTCCAAAAAGGTGTCGGTGCTGGCAAACTCCTGCCGGGCCGTGGCGATCTTGATGGCCGCATCGGCGGTCACGGCTACGCTGGGCATCGCCGGGTTCTTGAAGTGGGCTATAACGTCCCGCTCCTCCTCGGTCAATTCATCCAGCGTCACGCTGCGGGCAATGGCCTGGGCCATCTGGGCAATGGTGCGCAGCGCGTCACCGTTGCCGGTGTTCAGCTGCTGGGCCATCAGCACCAGGGTCTGGCTTTGTGCTAAAATCGCATCACTGCTGGTGGGGTTGGCATCATTGATCACGCCCACATCGGTCACGGTCAGGCCGGTGGCGGCGGCAAACTGGGTGGCGGTCATCCGCATTTTTTCCACATGGGGTGCTAGGCTGCCCTGGGCCAGCTGGCCGAACAGCGGGTTTTCGCCGGTCTCTGGGTTGCTGGTAGCGGTCAGCAGGCTGCCCACGTAGGTCTTGAACTTATCGTTCATGATGGCATCATACTGCTCATCGGTCACGCCCAGCAGGTACTTCTGGGGCGTGGTGTCAAACTCCAGCGCCACGGTGGCGTTCGCAACAATGCGGACATAATCATCGATCAGTGCGCGGATGGCCTTTTTCAGCCGGGAGCGGCCAAAGGGCTTGTTGCTGGTGGCGTTCCAGATCAGCGGCTCCATCAGAGGGCGCCCCATACGGTGCCGGTGGCGTGTGGCTCGCCACTGGTTCTGCACCATTTCCAGCACGATGACCGCCTCATCGGTGTAAAAGTTGACAAGGTGGGGCACCCAGCGCCCCTTGAACTGCTCATCCGGCACGGTGTCAATGATGGCAAGCCCGCAGTCGATGCGCCCTTTTTCGCCGTTCCACAAAGCCGCCGCTGTGGCGGGGCTGTGGAACCGGATGCGGCAGCCGATGGCATCGTCGGCGTACAGCGTGGCGAACACGCAGCCGTATTTCAGCTCATCCCGGCAGGCCTTGCTGTACTCGGCGATCAGCCGGTTATCGGCCACCAGCTGGGTCAGGGCTTCGGTGTTTTTGCCTACAAAACCGTCAAACATGCTGCGCGCAGCCAGCACATCCACGGTTTTCTGGCCCCAGTTGCAGCCGATCTCCAGCTTTTTGATGCCGTCGGGCAGCGCAATGCCGATGTTTACATCGTTCAGGGTGATGTGCCCCTCGTAGTATTTGTCTTTGGTCTCATTGTAGGGCTGGTGGTAGTTGAACACCTCGGCCAGCGTTGCCAGCTGCCGGTTTTCCTCCAGGGTCAGCCCCGTGATGATGCCAAAATGCAGGTCGGTCATCTTTGCTCCTTTTAGCCGATGCGCATCTTGCGTGTCGGGTCTCGTTTGCAGGTTTTTGCGCCCCAAAGGGCCAGGGCACAGGCTTCCACCGGCAGGCTGTTGTCGCCGCCAAAGCCGTACCCGCCGCCGATGGGCCGCTTGATGGCGGTCACGGCGCTCTCGTTCAGCACCGTCTGGGGGCGATACCAGGTCAGGCTGTGCTCGTTCACGCTGTTGGTAAAACCGCCCACCGCCGCGATCACGTCTTTCGTGCCGGGGCGGATGACGGAATTTTTCGCTTTCCAGATGGGGCGGATGCGCTCCACCAGCACGTCCACGCCGTTGCGGCCGTCAATGACCACACAGCTGGCGCGGTCGTAGCGGACATTCAGCCAGTCGGCCAGCCAGCCGTACCCCTGCCCCGAGGGCCGCATCTCGATCAGCGAGACGCGGGCAGGTCCCTCTTTCGGGATGACCGCACCACACAGGCAGACGGCAGAACCATCGGCGGCAAACTTTACCCCGTAGGCAGTCTTGCCCTCTGGTTTCAGCTCATCGCTGGCGCACTGCTCCCAGGCGGCTTTGTTTAAAGCGTAGTCGGTTTGTTCTGTCAGCACCGGGCTCCACCAGCCCAGACGTTCCCGGGCAAAGGTGTCGGGGTCCATCTGCTCCACCTCGCCCTCGATGGTCGTCAGCTGGATGCGCCGCCCCAGCGCCGGGTTAGTCGCCGCCCAGCGGCGCTTGTCGGTCACATCCCCGATTTCGGGCACGGAAAACTCAAACCAGGCGGTCTTGCGGCTCTCGCCTTCCAGCGCCTTGCTGCGGATGCCCCGGAACACCGTACCCACGGCGGTCTCATCGGGCGGGGTGCCCAGGTACAGCGTCTGCGGGTTCAGGCTGGCCGAGATGGCCGGCAGAAAGGATGCCTGCTGGTTCGCGTCCAGTTCCTGGGCCTCGTCAAAAATCAGCAGGTCACCATGCTGGCCGCGGCCGCCGTTGCGGGTACGGGCCAGAAACTTGATGCGCGCGCCGGACTTCAGGATGATCTGCTCGCGCCCGATGGCCGTCTTGATCTCGGCCACATAGCGCCGCAGCTTCGGCCCCTCGAAAAAGTCCCGCATTTCCTCAAAAGTCTCGGTGGCGGTTTTCTGCAGATGGGCGGTGTAGATGACCTGCTCGTTGTACATCAGCATCCCGGCCTCGCTCCGGGCCTGGATCAGCAGGCTTTTGCCGTTCTGGCGCGGTACGCTGCCGCCCGCCGTGGGCGCGGCCCACTTGCCCGCCGGGGTAAACCCCATCCAATCGTCCAGTACGTCACCCTGCCAGGGGTCCAGCACAGTGCCGCCTACCCGCACCAGCTTAGCAGCGTCCAGCCCGTCCGACCGCTGGTACTCAGGCGCGATCCTTTCGGACGGCTCCTGGCTTCCCATCAGCGGCGCGCTCGCCAAGGATGTCGCTGACTTCGTCGCCATGGTTATTTGCTCCCTCGATTTCTTCAATTTCCCGGATGGTCTCCCGGTACTGTTTGGCCAGCGGCGGCAGCGCCTTGGGGTCGTTGCAACTGTCGATACTGCCTGCCAGCACTTTTGCGAGTTCCTTCAGCTGCAAAAGCCGGTCGTTCCGGGCCGTCACGCTCTTCATCTTCATTCAAAAACTCCCTGTGTGTAAATCGGCGCTGGACAGGGCGAGGTCGCCACCGCGGGGGCCGGGGGACCCTCCCCCACTACCAGTTTCCATCGCTGATTTTGGGCGCTTTTGTGATTTTTTGCCCCGAATCTGCCCCGAAAACGCCTGTTTTGTTGCCCTTTTGCGCGTTGCAGAAGTAATGCGCAGGCTGCAGGTTGTCCCAATCCTCGGCCGCAGCGCGGGGCGAAGCATATCCGAACTGCCGCCACTTCGATACAGGCTTGATCTCGTCGATCACAAAGGACAGTGGATGCGCGGCATCGGAAGGTTCCTCGTAATGGATCGGCCCAAGCCTGCCATGACAGATACCGCACGGCCCACCCATGGCCCGCAGTCTGGCACGGTACTTGCGGCGCAAGGCCCCGTTGGCATATCGGGGATTGCCGGTCGGTCGTTTCTCCATAGGCACCCCCCCGGTGGTTATTTACAAGAGCCGCCCCGCCAGCACACAGACAGAAGAGAAAGAGAAAAGGATGTGTGAGCTTCTCCGGGCTGGTGGGGTGGATGGCACAGGCGGAAGGGCTTGCACCTTCATCTCGCGGTTTTGGAGACCGCTGCTTTGCGTTAAGCTACGCCTACAAAAAAGCGCCGGTCTTTCCCGGCTGTCAGCTGTGATAAAGAATAGGAGGATTCGCTATGGACGCAATCGCTACCGGAGGCTGCCCAACTCCCGGCAACACAAAAGCCGCAAGGCGGTTTCCCGTTCCTTACGGCTTTTGACAGTATCATTATACCACTTTTACAGGGGGCTTTCGAGGGTCAAAAATCAGTCTTTCTCATTACTGATTTGTTCGATAGAATTTAAATTGTGACGGATTTCCAAATCGTTTTTAATGATTTCCTTTACTATATCGGCGTTTTTTGAATCCTCCTCAGTGGAAAAAAGATATTTGGCAATTGTTTTGGGCAGAATAATAATGGAGGAAATAATACCAGCAGAAGCAGAAACTAAACCGATAGCGGCGGTTGTGTCAGTAATCTTCTGAACCCATAAAAGATATAAAATTACAGAGGGGAAAATGATTGCAAGAGCCAATAGCAGCGTTGTAGTAAGAGAATAGAAGTTATGTCGAAACCATGCATTTTGGGCAGTACGATCTTTATATGTTGAAACATACTGCGTCAAAAGTTCAGTCAATTGGTTGGCTCGGTTATTGAGGTTTTGGAAGTCTTCTAGCTTTTGAGATTGCTCCTTTACTGCTGCATCTTCAATATCATTAGAAAGCGGCAAATAATCACTTTGATGGGCCATTATTGACGCCCTCCTCCTTGTTTATAGACATGGCGACATTGTCCATTAAGTGCGGAGACAAAATTCCGCCATTATAGTTAAATAATTGTAGCCGTTCGTCCACAACCTCCCGGGAAACTCCAAAATATGCGGCGGCTTCTTGGAGTGCTAAATCGGGCCACTTTTTATGTGGGGAGGGAAGATTCGGATGTTTTCCCCTCCACTGGCGGAGTCCATCTTCTGGTATCAATACGCTTACCGCAATTCGGTGAAAAGTATCATTTCTAAAAGAATCATCACCAGTTGTTGTTTGCGTAAGGAAATAGGGTGAAATTAAATTGTTGTTACACAAAAATGCAATTACTGTACAATATGCAATCCATTCTCTGCATTCAGCAGGAGATGGAGTTGAAAGAAATAGATGATATGCCATTCGGGGGTTTAGAAATTTTTGCTCGTTTGGAAGGATAAAACTAATTGTAGCGGGCCCATAAAAACTGAATGTGGGTCTGTTGTGCCATGTATAGGAATTTCGAGTAAGAACTTCAATACCCTGTGCGTTTGCAAGTGCAGCTATATTAGGCGTTCCGTTTGAAATGTCGACATTTTTCAGGATCATGCTGGCCAAATAGTCATATCGAGTCTGCATTTTATCGCACCTCTGCCCAAAAAGATTCGGTGCTTTCAGTTTATCCCATTTGTACACAAAAATCAAGCCTCCTATATAGTCAAGGCAACTACCGCCCTCTTATGCCTCCTCCTCACCCACCGATACTCCAAACACATCTCCACTGCAATCTGTTCAAACCTCTGCCCCAGCAAATACCGCCTGCGCAGGATCTCATGGTCCCGCGCATCGGTAACCTGGTCCAGCGCCGCCACCACCTCGCGCCGGGTCGCCCCGCAGAGATTGATCTGTGCCTGCAGCTCCTGCTGGGCAGTCACGATGCTTTCCACCGCACGGGGCAGCGCCTGGCCGTCCCCGCCTCCGCCCGGCATGCCGGTCAGGGCGGCGGTGGTTTTGCAGGCCCGGGCGCGCTGGGCTTTCAGCTCCTGCCGCAGCTCTTCTTCCAGCCGCAGCGCATCGCGGTAGCGCCGCAGCCAGCGGATCTTTTCGTTGTAGGTAAAGTTTGTTGCTTCCATGTTAGTGCTCCTTGCAGACGTCCACTTCAATATTTCTCCAGATGATAACTGTCCTGCCAGATACGAACAGAATATAGAATTCGGTGTTTTTCCGTACTTCATGGCAATCCTCAAGAACAAAAGCGGCGGATGCCAAGCCACCTGGGCCAGACATCCGCCGGGGAACATAGATGATGCGGAAAAGAGAAGCAAACGCATCACCACAGCGGCACCGGGTGTCCGCTGTACTTATGGCATGTATTCAGGAGAATTGAACAAGTTCTGTCGCAGCCCAAAGCAACAATACCCGGTACCACCAGCATGAATAATCAGTAAGTAGTTTGTCAAGTCCCCCGGGGCTGTTTTTACTGTTCCCCGCCCTTGTACCTCTTTTCCCGGTTCTTCTTTTCCTGCTCGTGGGTCAGGTTCATAAAATCCGTCAGGGTAAACTTGCGGTTAAATTCCCGCTCAGCGTGCAGTGCTTTCTGGTACTGGTGGTACTTCCAGCACTTCCCATGGCACCCCACCCGCCGGGCCGGGCACCCCAAACACGGCGCAGTCATTCTTCTTCCCGCTCTTTCGCAAACGCGCAATCCTTGCAATCCTCAATCAGGGTCTCGTTCGGATCATTCAGCGGGCAACAGTAGCCGGAGTCCTCGTCCGTCTCTGTCAAATTGCAATCGTATCTCATAGTAGCTCCTTTCTCAGCCTTCAATCTTTCTTGTTTCCAAAATAGCAATATGCTCATACTCACTCCTACCACTCCGGAACCTTAAACCAACCCAGCACCGGCGCTGCAAATTTCAGCCCATGGGATTTATCTTGGTACCACAAGCCTTCCGCAGCGCTCCACCACCCAAACCGTGGCTCGTTGTCCACATTGCCATACAGGGTGCTGTAGGCCACCATCACAACAGCCTGCAAATCTTCCACCGGCGGTTCTTTGCGCCACACAAGGTGCTCGTCCCAGGCCGTATCTTCCAAATCAGCCGGTTCCCCGCTCAGGCTGTTCCGCAGCTGCCCAAACCGCCCGCTCTCCACAGGCGTCTCGGGCACCGTATCCGCCTGGGGTTCTGCAACAACTGGTTCGTCCGTAGGGGGCGGCGTCCTCGACGCCCCGCTCTCTACGGTATCCGCCGGGGGGTTCACAGGGGCAAACTCTATATCCGCCCGTTCTTCCTGTTCCAGTTGAACATTTTCCCGCACCTTTTTCCGCGTCCACCGCCCCACGCACAGCTCGCTATACTGCCCCAGGGCAATGCTCACAAACTTGTGGGGCGTCACCGTTACGCTCCAGCGCACAGGGCCGCCGCCCAGCATGATCTTGTCCGGGTCACAGTGTACGTCGCACCCAATCCCGCTATAGCCCGTGTGGCTGCGGCAAAGCTCGGTTTCTAGGTAGGCTTCATTCTCCGCTGCCGTGGCATCCGGGTCAATCTTATCTCCCAGGTAGCCGTACAGGGCTTCCTTCACCGCGCGGTTCTCGCTTACGTCCCGCACCATCTGGTCGGTAATCGCAGCCGTCCCGGCTTTCTCCAAAATCTCCTGCTGCCATTCCTTGGGCAGCTTGCTGGCACTGTAGGCCACCGTAAACGGCAGCAGCCCCAGCTTCATTTTTTCTTTCAGCGCTGCCGTCAGGCGTTCGGAAATTCCGGAATACTTACTCACCGTCGGCCCGCTCATGCCGGTCAGCCTGCTCACGGTCTCCCGCACCGGCCCATCCAGCGGGATCTCTCCCACCTTCTCCACCCTGGCCGCTTTCAGCTCTTTCACGGCCGCCAGCGCCAGCTGGGTCTGCTGCATCTTCTCATAGTCGCTCAGCTCCCGGTACTGGTTGCTGGCGATCATCCGCAGCATTTCCAGCGCATTGCTCTCCTTGGGCCGTACAATGCAGGGCACTTTCTCAATTTTGATACCCCGGTTGCGCAGCCGCCGTATCGCTTCCAGCCGCCTATGCCCCGTCACCAGCCGGTATTTTCCATTTGTGTCGGCCTTAACAACCAGGTTCTGCTCCAAACCGTTGGCGGCAATGCTGTCCGCCAGCGTATCAATGTCACACAGCCGGTAAAAGTTCTTTTCCGAGGGCACCAGGTCATCCACCGGGATCATCCGCATCTCCCCCGCGTTGCTGGCAGCCTTCGCCGCCAGGGTCTGCAGCATGCTCATACCTTGCCCAGCACCCCTTTCACCAGCCACCCGGCCAGACTGCGGTAGGAAAGGCTTGCCCGGCAGCGCGGGCTGCATACCGCCATCAGCTCATTGTGTGCCGCCGCTTCGGCCGCTTTTTCCGTGTAGCGGATCACCACCGGGGCCACTTCACAGCTGAACTCTCTCCGCAGCTCCTGCATCCCGGCGCTGTCATTGGCCCGCCACATCACCGGCAGCACCCGCACATCCACATTCTCGCCGCTCTCCCGCATCTCGTCGATCACGCAGGCCGCGCCCTTCCGGCTGGCTGCATCCGGCGTGGTGGGCACCAGCATCATATCGCTGGCCACAATCGCGTTCAAAACAGCAATGTTGAACTCCGGCGGGCAATCGATCAGCACAAAGTCGTAATACCGGCTGTTCTCCCGTGTGCGCAAAAACCGCCGCAGCGCATCGGTACTGGCCAGCCGGTCGCCCAAATCAAACAGCCCGTCCCCGCCGGGCAAAATGTCAATGGTGCAATCTATGTCGTTTATAAACAGCTTGCTGGCAAACGCAAAGTCCTGCACCTTGCTTTCCGGGTACTCCATGGCATAAGCAGCGCCCAGGCTTTCCTCAACCCAGCCCTTCACCGCCAGGCAATCCGCAGCATTGCCCTGCCCGTCCAGGTCTACCACCAACACCTTTTTGCCGCAGCGCTTCGCCAGCCAGTAGGCCAGGTTGCACACCGTCGTGGTCTTTCCTACGCCGCCTTTGCGGTTCATCACACTAACAACTTTCATTTTCTGCATCCTTTCGTGCAAATTTCTTCCATGTAGTACGTCTCGCGGATCTTCCGCTTAACCCCAGGCCCAAACCTGCCCGCTGGGGTAACGCCAAAATCCAACTCCACCACCGCATACCGCAGCTCCGGGTGTAAATAAACAAGCACCCCGTCCACCATACGGTAGCTGCTGGCTTCCCGCCCGTACTGGTGTGGCACCTGCACGGTATCTCCCACTTTCAGGTAGTATCTCTTGCCGGTCAGCGTCACTACCAGCTTACTTCCCGCTCTTGTCCCACGTGTTCCCATCCGCAGGCCATCTCCCTTCCAGGTAATCTTCCAGCACACGCTCGGCTTCCTCGCAGCCAAAGCATACGCGGCAGCAGTATCCCATGCTGCGCAGCTTCTGCAGCCGTTCTTTCTGGCTGGGCTGTAACCGCCCGCCCTGGGCCTTCATCTCAATGTACAGCCCGTGGGTGTTCTGTGCCCGTTCCTGGCTCTGCAAAACCATCGGCACCGGCAAAAACAAGTCCGGCACCCCGGCCTTCACGCCCATGGCCTTAAAAATGCTGGCTTCGGCCTTGCCGCGCCGCCCGCCGTTGGGCACGTGGTACAAAAGGTCCAGCATCTCCCACACGCCGCCCTGGTTGGCTTTCCACCGGCACCAGTTCATCAGCTGGATCTGTTCGGTGTCCTCGCTCACTTTTCCTGTTGCATTGGCTCTGATCATCTTAAAACGTCCCCTTTCCAAATATTTCTCGGCTGATCTTCTCCGCTGCTGCCCGCCGGGTTGTGTCCGAAAGCACATTCCCGGCCAAACTCCGCAGCTGTTCTTTTCGCGTCTGCTCGTTCCGTACCGCCATTGCCTGCCGCGTCAAAATCGCTGCATCGGTCTTGGCATCCCGCACCTTCACCGGGTCAGCGTCCACGGTGTCCACCACGCTTACCCGCTCGTTCATGGCCTGCGCGGCACAGTGCCGCATCTTCTCAAACGCCCAGGCCGGGTCTTCCGCATACCAGCCGTTGAACTGCCGGTAATTCTCCACGGTGTTATGGTGCAGCCGTTCCAGCCGCGCCCGGCCAAACCCCAGCACTTCATGGATGCCCAGTGCAAAGCAGCACCAGGCCGTGGTGGCAACCTGGTCGGCCACCGCCCGCAGCTCCTGTTCCCGCCGGGTTTTCACTCCACGGTTCACCGGCACCCGCATCTCGGTGGGGCCAATGCCTTCCATCCGTTTTTGCAGCGCCCGGATCCCGGCGTCGGTGCCTTCGGCGTCAATGATGGCCGCGATCTCGCACTGGATGCCATTCATCACGCCGCTCACGCGCTCCAACCGTTCCCGGCCTACGCCCTCGGTCTGGTGCAGCGCAATAATCAGGCACCAGCTGGCAATCTGCCCCACGGCTTCCCGCGTGCTGCGCCGCTCTTCCCAGGGGCTTTTCTTTCGTTTCATAGCTACTCCTTTGCAAATGCGCTAAACAGCTGCCACCGTTCCCCAAAAATCTCGCTGGGCAGCGGCCACGGCCCGCGCCCCTGCCACTCGCCCCGCCGGGCCAGGTCGCAGGCGGCATCGATCACGCTTTCCATCTCGTTCGCTGTAGCCCCGGCGTTCAGCCGGTTGTATACAGCCTTTCTCTGTTCCTTATCCCCCACCAGGTTGATGCCCGTGCGGCTCTGCCAAAAGGTAAGCACCCTCGTGCATAGCTCTATTCGCTCTGCCCGCGTCCCTTTGCTGCCCGTTTCGTGGGAAGGATATGGTTGGGTTTTTATTTCATTTCCTTTTATTTCATTTCGGTCAAAATAACTCGGTTTGCTGTAGTGCAAATCGGGGTTTGCAGTGCGGAAAAACTCATTTTTGGTATAGAAAATAATACCGGCAGGCACTTCGCCTTCCAGTAACCAATATTCGCGGATCACGGCAACGTCCCGCCGCCGCCCGCGTATACCCGCAATGAAATTGCGTTGCAGCCGCCGTGAAGTTAATATTCTCTCCCGACCGAACAGGTCATTATCAAATAACCCAATCCGGCAGCAAAGCTTAACCGTCTGCTCCACGCAGCTTGCTGTGACCCCGCCGCCCAGCTTTCTCGCTAAAACGGGAGGTTCTTCCTCGTCCCAGGGGTAATAGTACCCCGTCTTGCCCGCCGCCCGCTGGCACAGTGCAAAATACACCATAAAACCACCGGATCCCTGCGAGCCGACCAGTTTGTCAATCTCATTGCTATTTTCCAGCACGCCCACATCCCAGGGTGCATACCGCAAACCGCTTGCCGGCGGTCTGCTCATAGGTTATACCCCCAGGTAGTCCCCAGCCAGGTTGTAGGCCATGGGGTTGGCGCGGGCGTAATCCCAGCCGTGCATCACGCCGTACCAACAGGCCTGCACCTGGCCTGACGTCACGCCGTACTGGCGGTTCAGCTCATCCGGGTTCATAGTGGCTTCAAACTCTTTCTCCGGCTTGTAGATGGTCTTGTCCCCCGGGTAGATCACCCCCGTGCGCCCGCTGTACGGATCTTCAATGTAGCAGTGGTGCGGGTACCCCTTAAACAGCAGCTTTTCCCGTCCCTCATGTTCCGGCTGCAACCCCTTGCTCACCGGCACAGCCTTCATCGGTCTTGGTAAACTCATAATGTCCTTCCTCTCTTTTTTATCGTTGCCCCCGTAGGGGTTCTGGCAGCGGTCACTTAGCACGGATACCGCCAAACGCGCCTGCCCCGCCGGGGGCGTCAAGGTTTCTTGGTTCGTTTCCCATACGGCTTCACCAGCCCCGCCGCCCCGCGCCACAGCTGCAAGGTGGCCTTTGTCACCTTAAACCGTTCGCTGGCTTCCCGCAGCGTCATGCCGCCGCGCATGGCCTTCACCGCCGCTTCCCGGATGCTCTGGTCAATTCTTGGGCGCCCCACCTTCTTCTTGGGTTCCCCCTCTGGGGCAGCTCCAGCCGCAGGCAGGTGAGGGGTGGCCCCTTCGCCCGCGCCTTCCCCGCCGGGGAACAGATCATCATTGTCCCACTCCCCATCCGGCAGCGCCACCCGGGTAGGGTCAGGCGTCCGCAGCCCAATGGCTTCCCGTATCACCTGCCGGTCGCACCCGTAGGCAGCCGCCTGCTCGTCAATGTAAACCCGCGGGTTCGCCGCCTTGCAAAACCCCTCATGCAGCTCATGCCGCATCTTTTCCGTGATCTTCATCCAAACACCCCTTAAAGCAGATACTTGATACGTTTTCCTTGGTTCAGCTTTTCACGCAGCAAACGGTTCGTGTTCAGCTCGGAAATCTCGTGGATGCCCCACATAGCCATTTTCTGCAATGCGGCGCGATCGTTGTAGTAGTAGCTCAGATCCCGCGCAGCCGAGGCAAGGGTCTCAACCGAATCACGCTGGCCGCTGTGCCGCATGACATCTTTGTAACGGGCAATCTTCCCGGCACAAATGCGCATCAATATGTATTCGCACCTCAAGCAGACAAACATGTTCTCGCTCCGCTTCCCGCCATGCTTCAAATACGTCTCATACGTAATCATAGTGCAGTCACCTCGTAAGGCTCCCCTTCGAGGGGAGTTCCCGCCACCGGCGGGTGAGGGGTGGCCCTCACGCCGCTCTTCTTCCCTTTTTTCGCTTCCAGCCACGCCTGGTACTCTTCTTCCACCCCAGGCATGGCAAAAAACTCTTCACACAGCGCCGCCAGCCCCCGCGCTTGCAGATCCGGCAGCGTGTAGCTATCTTCACTTTTCCTGCGCGCCAACTGGCTCACCTCCTTTGTGTTGTGGCCCGCCGGGGGGGCGGGTTAAGTTGCTTGCACTCCCCTGCCATGCTATAATCAAAAGCAAGAGAGGTGTTTTCTATGGATAGAAAAAAAAGTGCGAACGTGTTATCTTGTCACCAGATGAAAAGAAGCTGTTGCGCGATATAAAGCGACATCCACATAAAAAATGCGATAAAACTGAGGTATGGAACCTTTATGCCTTGAACTTAGTAGAGCCAGATACAGAGGGGGAGGACGCGTTTCACCAACCAATCCCCAAGGATACCTACTGTGTATCTGACTTTTATTGGATTTACCACGAATACCGACGTGACTTGTTTATGGATAAACTTCTTACAGCATTTTGGCTGCCAATGCTTGTCAGCTTTATTACCTCATTGATTACGACCGCGCCGCAATGGATACCAATATTTCTACAGTCAAAATAGTTGCAAGCGCAGTTACTGCCGATAGAAAAATGATGACCAACACAGCAGGAAGCCGCCACAGAAGTTCATCAAATAGATAGCTTGCTTCATCAAGCACATTGCGGATAAAAGCTAACAACTTGTTGCGCATGCTGTTCACCTCCTTTGTGTTGTGCCCCGCCGCATCAAATTCAAGTTCAAGTTTCATAATAGAGAATCCGTCAGTCATACCGCCTGAACTTACGTATACGTAAGCTCAGGCAAAAAAAATATCTTCTACATCAGCACTGGTAAGACTAAGTGCTTGCTTAATTAGTTGAATTTCATTTCGCGTGAAATCACTTACGCCGTTCATTTTTCTGTACAAAGTAGCCTCATTACAGCCGATAATGCCTGCCATGTCACGGGTTGAAACACCCTTCTCTACAAGTTTAGCTTTAAATAAGTTCAATCTGAACATCAAATCACAACCTTTCTGCTATCATACTATCACTTGCGTATACGCAAGTCAATACTTTTTCAAAATAAACATTGCATTTACGCAATTACATATTGCAAATACGCAAATCAAAGTGTATAATTGCCTTATTGGAGGATTTTACTATGGCCAATTATCTAGCGGTACGCCGCACTGAGCTGGGATTAACCCAGAAAGAAATAGCTGAAATGATTGGTGTTTCAGAAGCAACAGTAAGCCGATGGGAAAGCGGTGCTATTGCGAATATGAGACGTGATAAGATTAAGCGTTACGCTGAAATACTAAAGGTCAGCCCTATTTTTATAATGACAGGCAAGGATGATGGCGATGATTCAAATGATTCAAGTTCTGAATCAATATCGTTATCCAAAGCCGAAATAACTTTTATCGAAAAATTCCGCACCCTAGACCCCCGCGGCCAGTCCGCCGTGCTTACCGTGCTGGAACACGAGTACAACGCCATGCAGGGGGATAGCCCAGCTTCGCCTCTTCCCCGCCACGCATAAAAAGTAAGAAAGAAGTGAGCACATGTCAAAAGAAATGTCTCCTGCCGAGTTGATTGCCCATATCACAGATGCTGTCGAGGACATCAAGAAACTGTTGCAGGATTTTGCATCCTCATCGCGGCACGATTTTCAAAAACGTGCTATGCTTTTAGGATATTGGCTCAAAACCTATACTAAATATCTTCGGCGCGAGGATTCTTTTGATCCCCATTCGGTTCCAAACTACAAGCGCGGGTCTATTATCCAAGTTGACTTTGGATACCGTATTGGTTCCGAACTTGGCGGTCTGCACTATGCAGTCGTCATAAATAAAGTCAGCAATTATAATTCTGACGTACTTATGGTAGTCCCTCTTTCCTCGCTTCATGGTCGTACAACACTTTCGAGGTATCAGATTCTTCTACAAGACGGTGTTTATACGCCATTAAATGAAAAGGCATGCGGTCTTATCAGTCAGGCAGGCCAATTGATTTCTGATGCGGAAGAATTGAAAAAAGGGTTCGCCTATATTGAGGATAAAGAAGAGCTGGCGATTTTAAAATCCACCTACGTATCCAAGATGCAAAGTGCAAAAATTCTAGTAGACAGTGCAACTGATGTCCTTGACGGTATAAAACATTTAAAGGATGGTAGTATAGCACTAGTGGGGCAAGTAACAACAATCAGTAAAATACGAGTTAAACGTCCGCTTAAAAAACAGGATATTCTGTATGGGACACGCCTTTCAACACGTGATATAGAAGCAATCAATACAGCACTTAAAGAACTCTATATTTTCTAACACAAACGTAAATTTGTGTGCATATCTGTTGACGTAGATCATATACTATGGTATAATCCTATTGTAATTAAGCCGTATAGCGGCAGTGCTTCATGCACACTTTAGGATTACGCAAAACGCGCTCCATAGTAATATGGGGCGCGTTTTGCTTTATAAAGTTCAACTTGAACAAAATAAAAAAGCGCCCCCGGCGCTGCAACGCCAGGGACGCTTATGATAGATCAGCTTGCCCGGAACGGACAATATAGACCCTACAATCTATATAATACCACCTTCGGGCAGGCTTTGACAAGTGTACCCCGGAGGTATTTTTTATGCGTGAATTTAAACAGGAAGAGCTGCTCCCAGCAGTAGCCTACTATCGCTACTCCCCAGGCGGCGGCCAGACCGAGCAGTCCATCGAGGGCCAGCGCCGTGACTGTATGGCTTACGCCAAGTCTCACGGCTATGTGATCGTCAAGGAGTACATAGACCGCCATCTCACCGGTCGTAACGATAAGCGCCCCGCTTTCCAGATGATGATGCAGGATGCCCAGCTGCACCGCTTTACTACCCTCATTGCCTGGAAAAACGACCGCATCAGCCGTAACCGCCGGGATGCGCTCAACTATAAAGACCAACTCAAAAAATGCGGCGTTCAGATCTGCTACGCCGAGATGGACATCCCCAAAGGCCCCGAGGGCATCCTCATGGAATCCCTTATGGACGGCCTAGCCGAATACTACTCCGCCGAGCTATCCCAGAAAATCCGTCGCGGCATGACCGAGAGTGCCTATAAATGCCACGCTCTGGGCAGTTATCCCCCGTTTGGCTTGATGGTCAGGGAAAAGAAATTCGTTCCCGACCCCCAGACGGCCCCTTACGTGCGCTGGATCTACGAGCAGTACGCCCAGGGCACCCAGATCAAGACCATCTGCGATGCACTGAACGCCAAGGGCCTGCGCACCCGCCGGGGCGGAGAGTTTAATAAAAACAGCCTGCGCCGCATCCTCAGCAACAAGAAGTACATAGGCATCTATGAAGCAAAGGGCATCCGCACCGAGAACGCCATCGAGCCGATCATCGACCGTGACCTCTTCGACGCCGTGCAGGCGCGTATTCCCCTCAATAACCACCAGGGCGGCAGAACCGGCGCAAAGCGTATCTACCCGTTGTCTGGGATTGCCTACTGTGCCATCTGCGGCGCACCCCTGATCGGTGACCAGGGCACAGGCCGCGCAGGCCGTACTTACAGCTACTACGCCTGCACCGGCAAAAAGCACCGCCGTCACTGTAATAAAAAGAACGTCCGGCAGGAAGTCCTGGACGATGCCGTGCTGCACACCACGCTGGACTACGTGCTTGCCCCGTCCGTTTTGCCCCAAATCGCCGCCCAGGCCGCAGCTGCATCGGCCAGCAACGATACCACCCGCGCCGAGCTCAACGCCGCCCAGGCCGCGCTGGATGACACCAACCGCCGCATCAATAACATCCTCACGGCTATGGAAGACGGCAGCTTTTCCAAGGCTGCCGCGTCACGCCTGACCGTCCTGGAATCCGAGCAATCCCGCCTGGAAGCCCAGATCAAGGCCCTAAAGCGCAAGCGCCCCACCCTGTCCCCCAACCGCATCGAGTTCTTCCTCGAATCCATGTCCCAGCGCACCGGCGAACTCCCACAGGACTACCTGAACCGAATCATAAAGATCTTTGTCTCCCGCGTAGATCTCTCCAACGAAGATCTCAAAATCACCTACGCCCTAACAAAAAAGACGGCCATACCTCACGGTACAGCCGTCAATTCCGCCACAAATAAAGAACGAACAATCGAATTAAATCCATGTTCGACCGTGGCGCTTTCTGGTGGAGCTGATGGGAGTCGAACCCATGTCCGAAAAGAAATTAGTTAGAGTATCTCCGGGCGCAGTATGTTTATTGGATTTCCCTTGGTGCGGGCGAGCATACACGCACTACACCTTGGTAGCTTCGTTAATACCTGACGGGCGGCCAAGCTCAAGCCCGTTCATGTTCAGTACCTAATCGACGCCCTGGCCCTGCACGGTACTGATGCAGGCAGGACGGTCGCGCCTAATTAGGCAGCGACGGCAACAGAATAATCGTTGTCAGTTAATTTAAGTTTGGCGCTTTTATCGTGGTGCACCGCCACGGCCCGCTGCTCACGCCTCTCTCCCCCCGTCGAAACCTTTACAGCCCCGCATATTCGGTAGGGCAACGCCCCACCGGGAAGGTTAGCTTGAAACAGACTTTTTGCTGCCTTTACCGGGATTTCAGCGCGCGCTCGATATCACGCTTGGCATCGCGTGCGGCAGCAGTGGCACGCTTGTCATACAATTTTTTGCCCTTGCACAAGCCCAGTTCCAGCTTGACACGCCCCTTTTTAAAGTAGAGCGAAAGCGGAACCAGCGTGTAACCTTGCAGCTTGATCTGCTGCCCCAGACGGCGGATCTCGCTTTTATGGGCCAGCAAACGGCGGGGACGGCGCGGATCTTTGTTAAAGATGTTGCCATGGTCGTAGGGGCTGATGTGCATGCCCTTTACGATCAACTCGCCGTCGTCAATGTCGGCCCAGGAGTCTTTCAGGTTGGCTCCGCCGGCACGCAGGCTTTTGACCTCGGTGCCGACAAGCTCGATGCCTGTTTCCAAAGCTTCTACCACAAAGTACTCGTGGCGGGCCTCACGGTTCAGGGCAATCACCTTTTTGCCGGATTTTTCCTCAGCCATGAAGCTCACCTCTTTTCTCTCTGGCGGGATTTAAAGTATAGCGCGTCTATGCAAAAAAGTCAAGCGCATCCTGTCACAACTCACCGCGGCCCTGCATGGCGCGGTACAGGGTGGTCTCGTCGGCATATTCCAGGCTGGAACCTACCGGCAGACCGTAAGCCAGGCGGGTGGTCTTGATGCCCATCGGCTTGATGAGCTTGGCCAGGTACATGGCGGTGGCTTCGCCCTCCACCGTCGGGCTGGTGGCCATGATGACCTCCTTTACGGTGTCGTTCAGGCGGGCCAACAGCTCTTTGATACAAAGTTGCTCGGCACCGATGCCGTCCATGGGCGAAATCAGGCCGTGCAGTACGTGATACAGGCCGTTGTACTCGTGGGTGCGCTCAATGGATTTGATGTCGCGCGGGCTTTCCACCACGCAGATCACGCTGCGGTCGCGCTTTTGGGAAAGGCAGATCTTGCAGATCTCGCCTGCGGTATAGTCCTGGCAGATGCGGCAGCGGTGCAGATCCTTTTTGGCATGTTCAATGGCTTGGGCCAGTTCCATGGCCTGTTCGTTAGACATGCCCATGACCTCGTAGGCCATGCGGGTGGCGCCTTTGCGGCCGATGCCGGGAAACCGGGCAAACTGATCCACCAGATTTTCCAGCGGCTCTAAATTCTGCGGCATAGATACGGCCTCTTAGCCCAGACCGGGAATGTTCAGCCCGCCGGTCATCTTGGCCATTTCCTCCTCGGACTCCTTGTCAACGGCCGCAACAGCGCTGTTGACGGCGGCGGCAATGAGGTCTTCCAGCATTTCGATATCCTCGGGGTCAACGGCCTCGGGCTTGATTTTGACAGCGGTGATCTCGTGCTTGCCGGTCATGGTAACGGTGACCATCTCGCCGCTGGCGGTACCGGTGTACTCTTTGGCCTCCAGCTCCTCCTGCTTGGCGCGGATCTCGTCCTGCATTTTCTGGACCTGGCGCATCATGGCGTTGGGATCGGGGCGGCCGTAGCCTTTGGGCAGTCTTGCTTTCATGGATATATCCTCCAAATCTTATTTGTCTTCAATTTTAATATCAACACCGAGGGCCTGCATGTTTTTCAGCGTTTGGTCGATGGAAACAGCAGGCGTATCGGAAGCGTTGTCTTTGAGCTCCTCATAGGGGCCGATGTTGCAGCGGATGTGGGAAACACGGTAGATGGATTCTTTCAGCTTTTTGCTGACCTCGCGGTTGCTGCGGATGTAATCGCGGAAAGCATCGCTGCACTCAAACAGCACGCGGCGGCCATCGTAGTAAGCGCGGGTGTTGCGCAGAAAAGAGATCAGCATTGCGTCGGTCTCTTCCAGATCAGCCAGTACATTGGGCCAATATACGAACGGCTCCAGCGGGCCCGCCTCTTTGGGCGGCTCCCGTTTGCGGGCTGCAGGCTGTGTAGCAGCAGGTGCGGCGGGGGCAGGCGTGGGCTGCGGAATTGGCGGCAGCTCCGGCTGCAAAAATTCCGGGTCCGGCGGCAGCGGCGGGTCGTCCGTCTGGATGGGTGGGACGGCAGGCTGCTGTACCGGCGGTGCAACAGCGGGTGCAGGTGCCGACACGGGAGCCGAAGTGAACGGCTGCGGCGCTGCGGCTGCCACCGGCTGGCTGGCAGCCGGTGCTTGCATAGTGGCAGTTGCCATGGGCTGCGTCAAAGAGAAAACAGCCAGTTCCAGCTCAATGCGCTGGTCAGTGCCGCGGCTCATTTTTTCCAGCGCGGAACCAAAGACGTTGATAGCGCGGATGGCGTCTGCCTGCGGGAAATCCTTGCGCTGCAGATAGGCGGCCTCTTCTTCGGGTGAGGTGCCTGTCAGCAGCGAGGTGCCGCCCGGCAGGGCACAGAGCATCAGGTTGCGGTAATGGCCTGCCAGCTCCATGCAAAGGCGGCGCATGTCCACGCTTTGCTGGCGCAGGGCAGAAATCTTTTCCAGCGCGGCAACGGAATCCCGGGCGGCGATGGCATCGCTGATCTCGAACAGATACCCGCGGTCGGTCACACCGGCCATGCGGCGGACCAAAGCCTCGTCGACCTTATTGTCCACGCCGGCGCAGGTGTCCAGAATAGATAGCGCGTCACGCATGGCACCATCGGCCAGGCGGCCAATCAGCTGGGCAGCGTTGGGGTCGAGGTCGATCTTCTCCTGTTCTGCCACATAGCGCAGACGCCCGGCAATGTCATCGGCCGTGATGCGCGCAAAATCATACCGCTGGCAGCGGCTTAAGATCGTGACCGGGACTTTCTGTACCTCGGTGGTGGCCAGGATAAAGATGACGTGCTCGGGCGGCTCCTCCATGGTTTTCAGCAGGGCGTTGAAGGCCTGCGTGGAAAGCATGTGGACCTCGTCGATGATATACACTTTATAGCGGCAGACCGAGGGCAGATAGGCAACCTCGTCGCGCAGATCGCGGATGTCATCAACACCGTTGTTGGAGGCTGCGTCCATCTCGATAATATCCATGATGGCACCGGAGTCGATGCCCTTGCAGACTTCGCACTGGCAGCATGGGTCCGGGCTGGAATGGTCCAGACAGTTGACCGCTTTGGCAAAAATTTTTGCGCAGGTGGTTTTGCCCGTGCCGCGGGTGCCGGTAAAAAGGTAGGCGTGGCCGATGCGCCCGGCGGCGATCTGGTTTTGCAAAGCTGTTACGATCGGAGCCTGGCCGACGACATCCGCAAAACGCTGCGGACGCCACTTGCGGTACAGTGCGCGGTACATCAAAGCCACCTCCCTGCAAAAACAGTAAAAAGGCGGGCAGAGCACGCGGCTGCGCTGCTTGGCGTACAGATGCAGGCTTGCCGCGGCACTGTGCAAACGCTGCTTAATGCTGCTCGGTTCCCCGCCTGACATGGTTCACAGGCTGCCCACGCACGGGGCCTGCATCTGTACGCGAAACAGCGCAATTCAGCCCTGTCCGCTTTTAGTATTGTACAATATTTTCAGGATAAATGCAAGGGGTATTTTATTGTCCCAAGGCCTTAGCCCAAAAGCTGCTTGGCAAGGTCGGCGCTGGCCTTGGCGTCCTTGCAGTAGTAATCGGCACCAATGTCCTTGGCGTAGCTGGGAGTCAGCACCGCGCCGCCTACCATGACTTTGCAATCCAGCTTGGCAGCGTGCAGGGCCTCGATGGTGGCCTGCATGTTGGGCACGGTGGTGGTCATCAGGGCCGAAAGGCCGACCAGCTTGGCACCGGTCTGGCGCACGGCTTCCACCACGCGCTCCGGCGGCACATCACGACCCAGATCCAGCACATCGTAACCGTAGTTTTCGAGGATGACGCGCACGATGTTTTTGCCGATGTCGTGTACATCGCCTTTGACGGTGGCAATGACGATCTTGCCTTTGCTGCCCTGGGCCTGGCCGGAGGCGGCAATCTTGGCCTTAATGGCCTCGAATGCGGCCTGGGCAGCTGTGGCGGCCTGCAGCAGCTGCGGCAGAAAGACGGTGCCCTTCTCAAAGCCATCGCCTACAGCGTCCAGCGCCGGAATCAGCGAGGTGTTGACGACATCCAGCGGCTCGCGCATCGTCAGGGCAGCATCGGCGGCGGCACGGGCCTCTGTCTTTAAGCCGCGGCGCACAGCCTCAAACAGGGCGTCCCCGCCTGCGGTATTGATTTGTGCATCGGCAGCGGCGGGCGCAGACTTACTGACCTGGCTCGTTTGGATCTGCACATCCGCGTAGGCAGCTACGTAGTCGGCGCTCTGCGGGTCCTGGGAGGTCAGCACGCGGTAGGCGCGGACGGCGGCCATCATCTCGGGGGTGTTGGGGTTCATGATGGCAAGGTCCAGCCCGGCCACCATGGCCATAGTCAAAAACGTGGTGTTCAGGTAGCCGCGGCAGGGCAAGCCAAAGCTGATGTTGGAAACGCCCAGCACGGTGCGCACGCCCAGCTCCTTTTTGCAGCGGGTCAGGGCTTCCAGCGTCTGGACGGCTCCCTCCTGCTGGGCGCTGGCGGTAAGGGTCAGACAGTCAATGTAAATATCCTCGTTGGGGATGCCAACGGCGTTGGCGGCCTTGACGATGCGCTGGGCAATGGCAAAGCGGCCATCAGCTGTGGCAGGGATGCCGTGCTCGTCCAGCGCCAGACCGACGACGGCAGCACCGTACTTTTTGCACAGCGGCAGGATCATATCCAGCGTGCTCTGCTCGCCGTTGACCGAGTTGACGATGGGTTTGCCGTTATAGATACGCAGGGCATGGGAGAGGGCGTCCGGGTTGGAGGAGTCCAACTGCAGGGGCAGATCGGTGACGGCCTGCAGGTCGCGGACCAGTTGCTCCAGCGTGGCAGGCTCATCGATGCCGGGCAGACCTGCGTTGACGTCCAGTACCTCGGCACCGGCCTCGGCCTGGGCCACTGCCTGGGCGCAGGGGTAGGAACTGTCCCCTTCCCGCAGGGCCTGCTGCAGCCGCTTTTTGCCGGTGGGATTGATGCGCTCACCTACCACAGTGATGCCGGTCACGTCCACAAAGCGCACCGGCGTACACAGGCAGCTGCGGCGAATGGGAATCTTCTGCGCCGGGGTAAGCGGGTTGAAGGTCTCTTTTAATTTGGCAATGTATTCCGGCGTGGTGCCGCAGCAGCCACCCACCATTGAGATGCCGGTGGCGGCGTATTCACGCATTTGTTCGGCAAAGCCGTTGGCGTCCAGATTGTAGCTGCCGTCCGGGTTGGGCAGGCCTGCGTTGGGCTTGACGAAAACCGGCAGCCCGGCAGGAACACTGCGGCAAAGGCGCTGGGCAAAGGGCAGAATCTCGGCAGGGCCTAACGAGCAATTGATGCCGATGGCATCCGCCCCCAGACCGGCGGCGGTAACGGCGTAGCTTTCCACCGTGCAGCCGGTAAAAGTGCGGCCGCGGCTCTCAAAACTCATGGAAGTGAACACCGGCAGGTTACAGTTTTCTTTGGCGGCCAGGATGGCGGCTTTCAGCTCGTACAGGTCGGTCATCGTCTCCAGAAAGACGAGGTCGGCTCCGGCAGCAGCACCAGCGCGGATGACCTGGGCAAATTCTTCGTAGGCATCCTCAAAAGCGAGGGTGCCGGCGGGGGCCAGCAGTTCGCCCAGGGGGCCGATGTCCAGCGCTACCAGTGCGCTGGTCTCCTGCCCGGCACGGCGGGCGCAGGCGATGGAAGCCGAGACGACTTCCTCGACACTACGTCCGCAGCCAGCCAGCTTTTTGGCGTTGGCACCAAAGGTGTTGGCCAGCAGGATGTCCGCCCCGGCGGCCGTATAATCGCGGTGGATGGCTGTTAAGACATCCGGCATTTCCAGCGCTGCCAGTTCCGGCTTTTGGCCGGGCTGCAGGCCGCGCTGCTGCAGCTGGGTGCCCATGCCGCCATCCAGAAAGACAAAGCGGCGGCGGTCGAAAACTTCTTGAATCTGCACAGATACTCCCCCAAAACGTCTTATTTAGCAAAGCAGGTGGTGCCCTGTTTGCGGAAGCTGCAAGTCTCCCGCAGGTGGCAGGTGGTGCAGCCTGCCAGGGTGCCGGTCACGGGGTGATCGGCAATGCCTAAAATGGCGGTGGTGCTTTTGCGCGGTGCCAGTAAGTGCTGGGGCGTGATGGCCAGGCCGCAGCCGCGCACGGTATCTACCGCCAGGCAAAGCTCATCGTTCAGTTCCAGTGGGCAGTCTCCGTAGCCGGGGGCGTAGCGGCCGGTTAAGTAGAGATGCTCGGCGGCAAATTTGGCACGCCATTCAGCTTCCAGCTCATCGCAGATCTGCTCCAGCAAAACCGAGGACAGGGCATCCGCAGCGGCGGCCATGGCAATGTCGGTCAGCTCCAGCCGCCGCAACAGCGAATCCACCTGGGAACCCAGCGTGGCAGCCATCAGCAGTACGGCATCACAGCCTTGCAGGTGGCGCGTTAAATCGGTGCCGCAGTCCAGTTCCGGCGGTGGAAACACCGCCCGCGGCAGCCGCCGCACAGCGGCCCGCGGCGTGGCAGCCGCCAGGATCTTTTCCTCGGCACGGTCCAGCAGTGCGATGGTGGCATCATCCGGCTGCCAGCCAGATGCACCCATGTAGCGCAGCGCCGTAGCACGTTTTATGGAAGAAGGCTTGGCCCGCTCCATTACAGCAGGTCCTTGATGCCCTCGTAGACCTTGGCGGCCACATTGGCATCGTTCATGGCGTAAAGGTGCACGCCGTCGGCGCCGCCCTCGATCAGGTCGCGCAGTTGGTTGACGGCGTACTCAATGCCGGCCGCATAGAGAGAATCCGGGTCATCCTGAAAACGGGAGACCATGCGGGTGAACTCCGAGGGCAGGCTGGCGGAGGAAAGAGCGACGGTGCGCTCGATCTGGCTGCGCTTGACGATGGGCATAACACCAGCAGAGACCGGCAGTGTTACCCCTGCGCGGCGGGCCAGATTGAGGAAACGGTAGAAATGCATGTTATCAAAGAACAGCTGGGTCAGCAGATGCTCGGCACCGTTGGCCTGCTTGATGCGCAGGTTTTCCACGTCCTGCTGCAGGGTGGCAGCTTCTGGGTGGGCCTCAGGATAGCAGGCACCGTGGACCGAGAAACCGGGCTTCTTCCATTTAATAAAGGCGGTCAGGTCGCTGGCGTGCTTGAAGTCCGGGCTTTCGGGTCGGGTCGGGGTGCGGTCGCCGCGCAGGGCCAGCACATCGCGCACACCGGCCTGCTCCAGCTCGTCCAGGATGCGGGCGGCACTGGTCTGGTCATTGCCCATGCAGATCAGGTGGGCAAGGGCAGGCACGCCGACCTCGTGCTGGATATAATCGGCCACTTCTACGGTGGAAACGCCGCCGGCGGAACCACCTGCGCCAAAGGTAACGCTGATAAAATCCGGGTTCAGGGCGCGCATGGCCTGCAGGGTGGCTTTCATTTTGTCCATCTGGGTGGTCTGCTTCGGCGGGAAGCACTCGATGGAAAAGACGCAGCGCTTGTTCTGGAATTTTTCCGTGATCGTCATGGTAGGCTCCTTTATATTGTACATCTTAGGCAGCGGCATCCAGCGTGTCGGCGGATGCCGCGCTGAGGGTATCGTTTTGCCAGGTGAAAGTGATGGTACCCATGGTATCGGTGCGGTAGATCTCGGCCCCGGCGTCGGTCAGGCGCTGCAAAGCACGGGCGTGGGGATGGCCGTAGTCATTGTTCAGCCCGCAGCTGATAGCCACGGCCTGAGGCTGCACGACCTGCAAGAGGGCTTCGGTGCTGGAGGTGGACGACCCGTGGTGTCCGGCCTTAAACAAAGTGGCATGCAGGGCTTTGCCGTAGCGGTCTACAAGCCGCTGTTCGGCGGCACTTTCGGCATCACCGGTGGAGAAATAACGGAAATTGCCCGCTTCAAACAGCGTGCACAGCGAGGCATTGTTGACATGAGCGGAGGAATCGTCTGTGTCGTACAGTTCGGACTCGCCGCCCTGCAAAACTGTCAGGGTGCCGCTGCCCAGCGGGTAGACAGTGCCGTCCTCGGCGGTGATAACGTCGGTCCCCTGCTCAGCGGCCAAATCAAACAATCCACGCGGCCAATCGGCAGTCTCGCCGCTGGCCTGGGCATCCCAGGGTGGTACAAGTAATTGCCCAACAGCAAAATTGTGTAACACTTCCCGCGCACCGCCGGTATGGTCGGCGTGGGGATGAGTTAAAACCAGATAATCCAGCTTGGAGATGCCAGCCAGCTGCAAATCGCGGACAAGGTCGCCTTTGGCATCGGACGGCCCGGTGTCGATCAGACAGTAGGCACCGTCCTGGCCAATCAAAACGGCGTCCCCCTGCCCCACATCCAACACGGTAACAGTGGTGGACGTCTGGGCCAGCAGGTCAGCGTCCGGTGCATCAAGGAAGACTCCGGCGGCACGGTATAGATCTGACCAGCCGCTGCGGGATTCGATAAAATAAGCGGCAACCGCCAGCAGCAGAACGGCCGGCAGAAGCAGGATCCTGCGCCAGGGAAGACGGCGCTTACGGGCAGCTTTCTCAGGCTTCATCGTACTGTCCATTCAGCTTGCGTTCTTCCCACTGGGCTTTGCTGACCAGTACGGTGCGGGGCTTGGCACCCTCGTAGGGGCCGATGATCTTCTCCTGCTCCATCTGGTCCATGATGCGGGCGGCGCGAGCATAGCCTAGCTTGCAGCGGCGCTGCAGCAGGCTGGTGCTGGCCTGCCCGGCATCGATGACACATTCAACGGCCTGCTCAAACATCGGGTCGAGCGCACCGCCGGTATCGCCGTCATCGTCGCTGCCCTTCTTGCTGCCTTTCTCGGCAACGGCGCGGCGCTCCATCTCGGCAATCATTTCCTCGTCATACTGGGTGGAGGAAGTAGACTTGATAAAGCTCAATACCGCGCCGATCTCCTCGTCGGTGACGAAGGTGCCCTGTACACGCACGGGCTTGGAAGCACCGACCGGCAGGAACAGCATGTCGCCGTTGCCCAGCAGCTTTTCGGCGCCCGACGCATCCAGAATGGTGCGGGAGTCGATCTGGCTGGAAACCGCAAAGGCGATACGGCTGGGGATGTTGGCTTTGATCAGGCCGGTGATGACGTCCACGCTGGGACGCTGAGTAGCAACGATCAGGTGGATACCGGCGGCACGGGCTTTCTGCGCGATGCGGCAGATGTAATCTTCGACCTCTTTGCCGGCGACCATCATCAAATCGGCCAACTCGTCGATAACGATGGCAATGTAGGGCAGATGCTCCAGCCCGGTCTGGGCGGCAAGCTTGTTGTAGGCTTTGATCTCGCGGACGTTGTTCTCGGCAAACAGCTTGTAGCGGCGCTCCATCTCGGCCACGCTGGCACCAAGGGCGCCGGCGGCTTTGCGGGGCTCGGTGACGACGGGCATCAGCAGATGCGGGATGCCGTTGTACTCGGCCAACTCAACGACCTTGGGGTCGATGAGGATGAGCTTGACATCCTCGGGGCTGGAACGGAACAGGAAGCTGATGATGATGGAGTTGACGCAGACAGACTTACCACTGCCGGTAGAACCTGCAATCAGCAGATGGGGCATCTTGCACAGGTCGGCGACCTGTGCCGCACCGGCAATATCCTTACCCAGGGCCATGGTCAGCGGGCTGCGCATGTTGATGTAATTCTGGGATTCAAACACCGCGCGGATGTTGACGGTAGAGCGAATTTTATTGGGCACCTCGATACCGACGGCGGGTTTGCCGGGGATGGGGGCCTCGATACGCACACCGGCGGTGGCCAGGTTCAGGGCAATGTCATCGGCCAAACTGGTGATGCGGCTGACCTTAATGCCCGCCTGGGGCTGCAGTTCATACCGGGTAACAGACGGGCCGCGGCAGATGTCCAGCATGGTGGTCTTGACGCCGAAGCTGTCCAGCGTGTTGACCAGGATGTCGGCATTCTTCTTCATCTCGCGGGCGGCACCGGCTTCGTCGTCGGGGCGGGTCGCGTTGAAAAGGTTCAGGGACGGATAGCAGTACGGCTCCACAGGCTCGGCCTGCATGGCAGCCAGGTTCATGGTGTTGGGGTCTGCCTTGGCGGCGGACGGCGGTGAGCTGATGGGGGCAGAAGCCGAGTTGCCGACGCTGGTGCTGACCTGCAGATGAGCAGCTTCGCCGCGTTGAGGCACTACGAAGGAACTCTCGGTGCTGGTGGGCTGCTGGGGCTGCGCAGAGACCGCAGCAGCAACAGATGAGGCTGGTACAACGGGGGCAGCTTGCGGCACAGGCGCGGCGGGCTGGGCGTTCAGCACATCCGAGATGGGACGGCCGCTGTTCCAGGCGTCGCTGACAGCCTCATTGACGGAGAAGCTGCCGCCGATGGTCGGGATAGCCGGGGCAGCGCTGGCGGCGGGGGCGCTATGCGGTTCTTCCGCCGGGGTGGTGCCAGTGAAGACACCCTCTTCCCCATCTACGGGGAAGCCGAAGGAGTTGTCATCTTCTACCGGCACCAGCGGGGTATCAAAGGTCGGCTCTGGAGTGAGCGGCACGGAAAATTCCGATTCCTGCGGCAGATCCAGCGTGGTCTCGGAGCTGACATCCTGCTCGCCGTAATAGGGCGCGTGGCCGCTGACAGCGCGGCTGATGAGGTTGTCCAGCTCATCCCCGGCGGCTTCTTCGGGGGCAGCCTTGGCAGGGTCATCCAGCTTCAGCTCAAACTCGTCTGCAGCAGGCTGGACAGCGGGCTGCGGATCGGCCGTGGCAGCGTGATAGTGCGAAGTATCAGAAAGATGGGACAGCGGGTCCATGCCGAAGGTGCCGCCGGGGCCGATGCTGACAGGCTCCAGCGGATCGTGCTCAATGGCGGCTTTGGCGGCAGAAGCGGTCGCCTCGGGGCCGAGGTCCACGTCAAAGGAAGCACGAGGCTGCGACTCGGCAGCAGGCGTACCATAGCTGGCCGGGGTGTACCCGGCTGCGGCGGCATAGGCAGCGTAAGTGGGTGCCGGGGTATAATTGGGGATGACCGGCGCACTGGCGGCAGGCTGCGAAGGAGTGGCAGGCTGTACGGGCTGAGCCGGCTGGTTTACAGGCGCGGCCTGCTGCACCAACGGTTGTACAGGCTGGGCGGGCTGTACCGGGATGCGCCCGGTGTCGGCGATGACATCGTAGGCCGGGTGGTGCGGGCGATTATCCTGCGCGGGAGCGGTCAGGTTCTCAATGGGTTCTTCCTCCTGCTCCTGGGCAAACAGTTGGGTGTCGTAGGCAGTCTCTTCCTCGGCACGGTCTTGGCGGGCCTGCTGCAGCTTCTGGTACTGGTTGTTGACAAACAACACCACATCGGCGGGTGTGATGGCAAAGAAGAACATCAGCCCCAGCAGGAACACCAGCAGCATGATGACGTTGGATGCCGGGCGGCCAAATAGTGCCAGCAACGTGCCGCCGACCGGGGCGCCCCAGACGCCGCCTTCCCAGAAGTTGGTCTGCCCGCGGGCAAACAACATTTTAATAATCTGCCAGGGGTTGGCATCGTTCAGCGTTACGTTGGAGAAGATGACCGGTACACCGGCGCACAGCACGCTCATCAACGTGACTTTGCCCGCAAACAGGGTGACGCGGTAGCCGGAGGCCAGCAGGTAGGCCAGGTACAGCAAAAACGGCCCGACCAGATAGGTCATAACGCCGAAAATGCCAAACAGCCCGCCGCGCAGGGTCTTCCACATGTTTTGACCGGGCACCAGCACCATGGCAACACACAACAAACCTAACCCGGCCAGCAGGATGCTGCGTGCCAGGTTGGGTGTTTCAGCGCGGCGCTGCGCACGGCGGGATGCCTGCGCTTTGCTGCGGGACGAAGAGGACTGGCCCGATTTGCCGGACGAAGCCCGATAAGTTGTAGAAGACCGGCTTGACGAGGAACGGCTTTTGCTTTTGGAAGAGGATGAGGAACGGTTTTTGTTGCCGGAGCTTTTCCCGGAACGAGACTGCGCCATGTTTCTTACTACCCCACTATTCTACATAGGAATTCTATCTTAAACCGGGCTGAAAGTCAGCCCATGCGAACATTCTTTATTATTCTATCACGAATCGCGAGGCTTGTAAACGAAAAATCCGCAGGTGGGTTATCCCCTGCCCTTTTGGCAGATAGCACAAAAAGCTGTGTTACCTGCCGGATTCGATTTCCTTATATAAATAGCGCAGTGCGTCGCCCAGGCCGCCCAGTTCATCGATCAGGCCTTCCTCCACGGCCTGGCGGCCGTCCAGCACGGTGCCCATGTCCATCACAAGCTCACCGGTGTTGTGCATCAGGGCTGTAAAGCGGCGGGCAGTGATTTTGGAATGGCTGACTACAAAGCCAACGATGCGCTCCTGCATCTGCTCAAAGTAGCGTAGGGTCTGGGGTACGCCCAGCACCATACCGGAATGGCGCACCGGGTGTACCGTCATAGTGGCGGTGGGTACGATAAAGCTGCGCCGGGCCGACACCGCCAACGGGATACCGATGGAGTGGCCGCCGCCCAGCACCAGTGTGGCACTGGGCTTATTCACCCCGGCGATAAGCTCGGCCAGGGCGAGGCCAGCTTCCACATCACCGCCCACGGTGTTCAAAATGACCAGCAGGCCTTCGATCTCCGGGTCCTCCTCAATATCCACCAGCTGCGGGATGACGTGCTCATACTTGGTGGTTTTCTGGGCATCCGGGGCCAGGGTGTGGCCCTCGATGGTACCGATGACGGTCAGGCAGTGGATGGCGTGGCGGCCCTTGGTGGCGGGCACGGTGCCGCTGTCGGTAATAAGATCATGCTCCAGCCGTTGGAGCGCGGCGCTCTCGGTTGGGTTGAGTTTTGGACGTGACTTGGTCTTTTTCGAGGTTGGTTCCATAGCGAGTAGCCCCCTTTCCGGTTTAGTATGCACGGAACGCAGGGCGGATATGCGAAAGAAAAAAAGCGCAAGATACATATGAATCAGCGTAAAAACCTGCAAAAGACAATAAAAACGAAAATATTTTGCTCTTTCCTGCACACGATGGTTAGAAATTACGAAAAAACTTAGATAAAAAATTGACAATTTGAAGTGCGCAATTTATAATAAGTTATAAATTTAGCAAAAGGGATTCTTTCCGGGCTTTCGCATCCCGGTATTGTGAGGTAAGTATCATGGCAATTCAAAGCAAGGTATCTCTTCCTGTTATCAAGCGTCTTCCCAAGTATTACCGCTACCTGACGAACCTGTCGGTCGACGGCAAAGAGAAAATCTCCTCCAGCGAGCTGGCCCACATGATGGGCACCACTGCCAGCCAGGTGCGCCAGGACTTCAACTGTTTCGGCGGTTTTGGCCAGCAGGGCATCGGCTATAAGGTGGATGTGCTGCGGGCAGAGATCGGCAAACTGCTGTTTGGCGACGGCGAAAAGCTGCCTACCATCCTGATCGGCGCTGGCCGCCTAGGTTCTGCGGTGTCCAGCTTCATCAGCCGCGATACCAATGGCTATAAGCTGATTGGCGTGTTCGACATCAACCCCGAACTGTGTGGCAAGGAGATGGGCGGAGCGACCATCTACCCGCTGAGTGAGCTGGAGGCCTTCTGCGCCGAGCATCACCCCACCGTGGCGGTACTTTGCGTCCCGCGCCAGAGTGCGATGGAACTTTCCGGTGAGCTGGTGGCCCATGGCATCCAGGGCTTCTGGAACTTCAGCCACTATGACCTGTCAGTCGAGTATCCCGGCGTTACGGTGGAAAACGTCCATTTGGGCGACAGCCTGATGAGCCTGGGCTACCGCCTGCGCAATAAAGACTAAGATAAAGGAGCCGGTAATGGCAAAGTTATATTTCCGCTACGGTGCCATGAACAGCGGCAAGACCACCGCCTTGATGCAGGTGGCCTACAACTATAAAGAGCGTGGCATGCGGGTGCTGATCTTGAAACCTGCTGTCGATACCAAGGGCCAGGATTCCATCGTTTCCCGACTGGGCATCAGCTGTAAAGTGGACAAACTTGTCACGCCTGAGATGGATGTGGTGGAGCTTGTCAAGCAGGACTCGGCCGAACATGGTGCCCCCGCCTGCGTACTGTGCGATGAGAGCCAGTTCTTTACGCCGGAGCAGGCTGAGCAGCTGTTCCTGGTCACGGTGGATCTTGGCATCCCGGTCATCTGCTACGGCTTGCGTGCTGACTTTATGATGCGTGGCTTCCCTGGCTCTACCCGCCTGCTGGAACTGGCCCATACCATTGAGGAACTGAAAACCATCTGTGCCTGCGGCCGTAAGGCCATCTGTAACGGACGCAAGGTTAACGGCGAGTATGTGTTCGAGGGCGCCCAGGTGGCCATTGACACGGTGGATGATGTGGAGTATCAGAGTTTGTGCCCTCAGTGCTGGTACCGTGAGTATCGCGCGTTTTTAAAGCGCCACAAAAAAGACTAATAGAATAAGCAAGATGCCGCTCCGGCAGCTGAAAAGCACTGGAACGGCAATTTTTGTGCGGTATAGTGATAAAAGGCTGTGATTCTGCCTTGAAATAGAGAAAAAATATTTGAAATGTAGCAAGAATTGTGCTATTCTAAAGAAAACCGTACAAAAAATATCCGTAAAGATGAGGTGCCGGTATGGCTTCCGAATATACCTATTCCCCATGCATGGACTTTTTTATTGAGCGCGTCGACCGCGCTACCGGCTTTGAAATGCCCTGCTTCCATATCCACCACAAATACGAGATCTACTATGAGATCGAGGGCACGCGCCGCTATTTTATCGAGGACGCCGCTTATATCGTCAATGCCGGCAGCGTGGTGCTGATCGGCGACAACCAAATCCATAAGACGGCCTCTGTGGGCGACACGCCGTCCAGCCGTATTGTGCTGAATTTCAGCACCGAGTATCTGGGCAAGATTGCCGAAATCTTCCCGGAGGTGGACTTCTTCTCCTTTTTGAGCGAGGAGCATAACCACCTGCTGTCCAACATCACGGTCAAGCAGCAGAATCATATCTACTCGATGCTGCAGCAATTGCTGGAACTGCAGGAGCAGACCAGCGCCGAGGGCGAGGCGGTGCGTAAGATGCTGCTGGCTACCCTGCTGTTGGAGCTGAAGGACCTGTGCAAACAGCAGCAGGCCCAGGGCGGCGAAAACGGCCGCGTCAGCAACCATATCGTGGAGCAGATTCAGACCTATATCGCCGAGCATTACGCGGAAAAACTGACCCTGACCGGCATTGCCAGCCAGTTTTACATCAGCCCGTACTACCTGAGCCGGCTGTTTAAAAAGTCCATCAACCTGAGCCTGATCGAGTATATCAACGGCGTGCGGATCAAGGCTGCGCAAAACCTGATCGAAAAGACCAACGAGAGCATCTCGGACATCTCCGAAAAGACAGGCTTTTTGACAACAGCACACTTCCGCCGTGTATTTAAGGACGCCACGGGGCTTTCACCGCAGCAGTATCGGCAGTATTATAAGCGGTTGAGTAAGTGATGATTGAGAACCTAAACTAAAAAGACGCAGTGCATACCATGGTTTATTTGCGGTATGCACTGCATTTTTATGTATGGACTTAAAATGATAAAAAATAAAAACCTCGAACCTGAGTTCGAGGTTTTTATTGGTGCGGATGAAGGGATTTGAACCCACACTCTTTTAAGGGAACTAGAACCTGAATCTAGCGCGTCTGCCAGTTCCGCCACATCCGCATATTCTGTTGTGCCCGTTGCCCGGGCGACGCATATTATTATAGCGGACACATA
>OLRT01000155.1_pt1 | contig 55186 bp, 49 predicted proteins | sample 1672021 | NCBI WGS metagenome assembly OLRT01 (sample SAMEA3136637, study PRJEB25190) | human gut metagenome | reverse complement strand
CCGCAGCCGCCGGAGCGGTGCTTAAGCCGTAAGGCGGGAATTGTGCGGTGCTGCCCTAAGTCGTACAAAAGCAAAACTCCCACAGGAGGTAACCTATGGACTATAAAAACTACAACCCCCGCCAGGCCGCGCTGACCGAAGCCCGCGCCCTGCTGACCGATGCCGCCAAGGCCGCCGTGGCCGATGGCACCCTGCCCGCCGCGGAACTGCCCGATTTCATCGTTGAGATCCCGGCGGATGTCAAAAATGGTGACGTAGCATCCAACATTGCCATGGCCGGTGCCCGTGCTTTCCATAAAGCACCCCGCCAGATCGCTGAGGCCATCACCGCCAAGCTGGACCTGAACGGCACGCTGTTCTCCGGCGTGGACATTGCAGGCCCCGGCTTCATCAACCTGTTCCTGGGTCAGGATTGGTTCACCAGCGTTGTCCGCGCCGCCTGCGCCAACCCGGAATACGGCCGCACCGACGCCGGTGCCGGCAAAAAGTATAACGTGGAGTTCGTTTCCGCCAACCCCACCGGCCCCATGCACATGGGTAACGCCCGCGGCGGTGCCCTGGGTGACGGTCTGGCCGCCTGCCTGGATTGGGCCGGCTACGATGTCACCCGCGAGTTCTATATCAACGACGCCGGCAACCAGATCCAAAAGTTCGGCAAGAGCCTGGCCATCCGCTATCTGCAGCTGTACAAGGGTGAGAAAGCCTGCCCGCTGCCCGAGGAGTGCTACCAGGGGGCTGACATCATTCAGCGCGCCAAGGAGTTTGCAGAGGTCCATGGCGACAGCTATGTCAATGCTGACTTCGAGGAACTGAAAGAGGCTCTTATTGCCGACGCCCTGCCCAAGAACATTGCCGGCCTGCAGCGCGACCTGGGCAAGTATCGTATCGATTATGATGTCTGGTTCCACGAGAGCGACCTGCACAAGTCCGGTGCGGTCCAGGCGGTTGTGGATAAGCTGCTGGAGATCGGTGCCTGCTACAAGGCCGAGGACGGCGCTGTCATGTACCGCAGCGCCCAGTACGCCGCCAAGTACGGCGTCGTCAACAAGAAAAAGGCTGACGACGGCAGCGAGGAAGAGGCTAAGGACGAGGTCCTCGTCCGCGCCAACGGCATTCCCACCTACTTTGCCGCCGACATCGCCTACCATTATAATAAGCTGGCCGTCCGCGGCTTTGACAAGGCCATCGACGTCTGGGGCGCCGACCACCACGGCCACGTGGCCCGCATGAAGGGTGCTATGGATGCCATCGGCCTGGACGGCAATCGCCTAGACATCGTGCTGATGCAGATGGTCAACCTGATGCGCGACGGCAAGCCCGTGCGTATGAGCAAGCGTACCGGCAAGGCCATCACTCTGACCGACCTGCTGGACGAGGTGCCTATCGATTCTGCCCGTTTCTTCTTCAACCAGCGCGAAAGCTCCTCCACCCTGGACTTTGACCTCGACCTGGCCGTGCGCAACGACAGTGAGAACCCCGTCTACTATGTGCAGTATGCCCACGCCCGCATCTGCTCTGTGCTGAAAAAGCTGGAGAGCGAGGGCATCACCTTCAACGGTGTGGACGGTGTTGATGCCTCCGTGCTGACCGACCCCGCCGAGCAGGCCCTGATCCGCCTGCTGGCCGCCTTCCCGGCAGAGATCGTGGCCGCGGCCGATAAGTACGACCCCGCCCGCATCACCCGCTACTGCATCGATGTGGCCTCGGCTTACCACCGCTTCTATAACGCCTGCCGCATCATGGGCACCGAGGGTGCTGTCCAGCAGGGCCGCATTGCCCTGTGTCTCGCCGTGCGCGGCGTCATCCGCAACATCCTGACCATGTTCAAAGTCAGCGTGCCGGAAACGATGTAAAAGTGTGAAAAAATCCCTTGACAAGGCACGGTTTCTATGGTAAACTATTGCCTGTAAAAAAAGCAGCAACCGGCAGTAGGCCGTCGGCTCACCTTGCGGGCGCAAAGCCCCGGGTCATACCAGATACGCACTTGGTGCGCAACTACGTATGTTCGGCGGCTGCTTTTATGGCAGCCGCTTTTATCATTTATCATACACTTGTGGGAGGTGTGTTCCAATCGCCAGCAACAGCAATTCCAAGGAACTGGAAATCAATGAGCAGATCCGCGACAAAGAGATCCGTCTGATCGGGGCGGACGGCGCGCAGATGGGCATTATGAGCCCGCGCGACGCACTGCGTATGGCTATCGACAAAGATCTTGACCTGGTCAAGGTTGCGCCGCAGGCCAAGCCGCCGGTGTGCAAGATCCTGGATTACGGCAAGTACCGTTTCGAGATGCAGAAAAAGGAAAAGGAAGCCAAGAAGAACCAGAAAGTGGTTGAACTCAAGGAGATCCGCCTTTCCCTGAATATCGACACCAACGACTTCAACACCAAGGTGAACCAGGCTGCCAAATTCCTGCAGCAGGGTCACAAGCTCAAGGTGAGCATCCGGTTCCGCGGCCGTGAAATGGCACATACCAGCCTGGGTCTGGAAGTGCACAAGCGGTTTGCCGATGCGTTGGCAGGCAAGGCCGTCATCGACAAGCAGCCCAAGCTTGAGGGCCGCAGCATGATGATGTTCATGTCCCCCGCACCCAACAAGTAAGAAGTAACTCTTTAGGAGGAAACAACAATGGCTAAAATGAAGCTCAAGACCCTTTCCGGCGCAAAGAAGCGCTTCAAGATGACTGCTTCCGGTAAGATCAAGCGCAATGCGACCAAGCGCCGTCACATCCTGACCAAGAAGACCACCAAGCTCACCCGCGGCCTGCGCATGCCCAAGTATGTCGACAAGACCAACGAGGCTGCTGTCAAGAAAATGATGCCCTACGGCGGCTAATCGCCCCGCGGCAAGGTCAGTTAACTTAAGAGTGTATAAAGGAGATATAAACCATGGCTCGTATTAAAGGCGCTACCATGACGCACAAGCGTCGTGCTAAGACTCTCAAACTCGCAAAGGGCTACTACGGTGCTAAGTCCAAGCACTTCCGCATGGCCAAGCAGGCCGTCATGAAGTCCGGCAACTACGCTTTCGTTGGCCGTAAGCAGAAGAAGCGTCAGTTCCGCAACCTGTGGATCACCCGCATCAACAACGCTGTTCGCGCTCAGGGCATGAACTACTCCAGCTTCATGAACGGCCTGAAGAAGGCTGGCGTCGAGCTGAACCGCAAGATGCTGTCTGAAATGGCTATCCACGATCCCGCCAGCTTCAACGCTCTGGTCGAGACCGCCAAGAAGGCTCTGTAATAATTCTTGCAAAAAGACTCACGCGCACGCGTGAGTCCTTTTGTGTTTAAAGGGGAAAGCTATAGCACAGCCGTTTTACGGCTTACTGTGGGTGGCTTTCCTGCATAGGGAATCCCTATCGTTCATAAAACAACATTGATTTTACGGGAGAGGGGCGCTACAATGGATATAATCACCAGCCGCGACAACGCAGGCGTAAAGTATGCCTGCACACTGCGCGATAGTGAGAAGCAGCGTGCGGCAGAGGGGCTGTTTTTTGCCGAGGGGCCGAAGCTTTGCCTGGAACTGGCCAAAAGCTGCACCCCGCGCACGGCTTATGCCACCGAGGCGGCTATGGAAAAGACGCCTGCGTTGGAAAGCTTGCGCCCCACGCTGATCGCGCCTCACGTGGCCGAAAAGCTGGCGGGCACCAAGACAAGCCAGGGCGTGTTTGTGCTGTTTGAACAGCCCGCGCCCCCGGTAGAGCGGCTGGACACCGCCACCCACATCCTGGCGCTGGAAGGCGTGCAGGACCCCGGCAATGTGGGCACCCTGCTGCGCAGCGCCGCGGCCTTTGGGTACGACCTTGTCCTGTTGGGACCGGGGTGCGCCGCACCGTTTTCGCCCAAAACACTGCGCTCCTCGATGGGCGCGGCCGGGCGGCTGCCGGTACTGCATGTGGACGACCTGCCCGCCACCCTGCAAGGCCTGCGCGCCCGGGGTGTGGCCTGCCTGGCCACTGCTCTGTACAACTCCCGCCCGCTGGGTGAAGCCGGGCAGGAGTTCCCGCAGGGACTCTGCGTAGTCATTGGCAGCGAGGGCCAGGGCCTGACGGATGCCACCGTGGCCGCCTGTGACCTGGCCGTGCGTATCCCGATGACCGACCAGGTGGAAAGCCTGAACGCCGGTGTGGCCGGCAGCGTGCTGCTGTGGCAGTTCCGCAATGTGTAAAAACATAGTATAATAAGGGAAGGGGAGACGCGCGTGGATAAGACACTGGCCTGGCTTTGGCTGGCGGATGCCGTTGGTTCTGCCTGCCAGAACGCCCGCGATCTGCTGGCGCTCTACCCCGACCCAGAAGCTTTATACGAAGCCCTGCGCGCCGGGCGGGAAGCACCGCCCTACTTTTTGAGCGACCACGCCGCCGCCCAGCTGTGCGACACCACCCCCTTTGATTATGAGGAGCGGCTGGACCACTGTCTGCTGACCGGTGTGGAGATCATCACTCCCGATGATGCCGCCTACCCGGATCGCTTGCGGGACCTGCCGGATATGCCGCTGGTGCTGTACGTCACCGGCGAGTCCACCTGCCTGAACGGCCACCGCTATGTGGGCATGGTGGGCACCCGCCGCCCCAGCGCTTACGGGCGGCAGGCGGCGTTTGACCTTTCGCTGGAGATGGCCAAACAGGGAGCCGTCATTGTCAGCGGTCTGGCGGACGGTCTCGACAGTGAGGGCCACCGCGCGGCGGTGGAAGCTGGCACACCCACCGTGGCGTTCCTCGGAACGGCCATCGATACGACCTACCCCGCCGCCAATGTCAAGTTGCGCCAGCGCATCGAGAAAGGCGGCGGCGCCGTCTGCAGCGAGTACCCGCCCGGCTATCAGGGCAAGCAAAAAGGCACCTTTCTGGCCCGCAACCGGCTGATCGCCGGCCTGTCGGAGGTGCTTTGTGTGGCCGAGGCTCGCATCCGCAGCGGCACGCTGAACACCGTGTCCCACGCCGAAAGCCTGGGCCGCCCGGTGCTGGCTGTGCCGGGCAGTATTTACAGCGCCCAAAGCCAGGGCACCAACGAGCTGCTGCGCTCCGGCCGGGCCGGGGTGCTGTGCCAGGCAGCGGACGTGCTGGCCTGTATGGGCGTGGAAAGTGAAAGCGCCGCGCCGGAGCAATCGGCCTTTGCGGTGGAAAAAACCAGCCCCGACGCCCAGGCCGTCTATGCGGCACTGGGCCCCACGCCCAAAGGCGTGGACGAGTTGGCCGCTGCCACCGGCCTGTCCGCCAGCCGAGTGCTGGCCGCCTGTACCGAATTGGAGTTGTACGGCGGTGCACAAAGTCAGCCGGGACGGCGCTATGTCGCCCTGTAAAATATAGAGTTAAGTTGAGGTAACCTATGCCGAAATTAGTCATAGTGGAGTCCCCCGCCAAAGCAAAGACCATCAGCAAATACCTGGGCCGGGGCTATAAAGTTACGGCCAGCATGGGCCACGTGCGTGACCTGCCCGCCAGCCAGCTGGGCATTGATGTGGACAACGGCTTTGCGCCGAAGTATATCACCATCAAGGGCAAGCAGAAACTGGTCAAAGAGCTGAAAGCCGAGGCTAAAAAGTGCGACGGCGTCCTGCTTGCAACCGACCCGGACCGCGAAGGCGAAGCCATCAGCTGGCATCTGGCCAACATTTTGGGCCTGGACCCCGCCGCCCCCAATCGCGTGACCTTTGACGAGATCACCAAAAAGGGCGTCAAGGAGGGTATGGCCCATCCCCGTGCCATCAACATTGATCTGTTCAACGCCCAGCAGGCCCGGCGCGAACTGGACCGCCTGGTGGGCTACAAGCTCAGCCCGTTCCTGTGGCGCAAGGTCCGCCGCGGCCTCTCCGCCGGCCGTGTGCAGAGCGTGGCAGTGCGCCTGATCCGCGACCGCGAGCTGGAAATTGAAAACTTCAAGCCCGACGAATATTGGAACATCGACGCCGCGCTGTACCCCCAGAGCAACAGCAAAAACGGCTTTACGGCCCGCCTGGCCGCTACCGCTGACGGTAAAAAGCTGACCGTCACCAACAAAGAGCAGGCCGATACCATCGTGGCCGCGCTGGATGGTAAAAGCTACACCATCTCCAAACTGGAAAAAGGCAAGCGCCGCCGCCAGCCCGCGCCGCCCTTTATCACCTCCACCCTGCAGCAGGACGCCAGCCGTGCCTTTGGCTTCTCGGCCACCCGCACGATGCGCGCTGCCCAGACATTGTACGAAGGCATGGACATTGCAGGCCACGGCACCGTGGGTCTGATCACCTACATGCGTACCGACTCGCTGCGCATCGCCGCCGAGGCCAGCGCCGCCGCCAAACAGTTCATCGCGGGCCGCTGGGGCGACAACTACGTCTGCAACACCCAGCGCAAGTGGAAGTCCCGCTCGGCCACGGCCGCCCAGGACGCCCACGAAGCGATCCGCCCGTCTATGCCGGAACTGACCCCCGATGAAGTGGAGCAGAGCATCAGCGGCGACACCGCCAAACTGTACCGCCTGATCTGGAGCCGCTTTATGGCCAGCCAGATGGCCGACTGCATCCAGGATACCGTCTCGGTGTCCATCACGGCAGGGGATTACCTCTTCCGTGCATCTGGCTTCCGCGTGTCTTTTGACGGCTTCACCGCCCTGTACGAGGAATCCACCGACGACAAGCAGAAAAAGGAGACCGCCCTGCCCCCGCTGGAGGAGGGCCAGACCCTCAAACTGCGCAGCCTGACGGCAGACCAGAAGTTCACCCAGCCGCCGCCGCTCTACACCGAAGCCACGCTGATCCACGCACTGGAAGAAAACGGCATCGGCCGCCCTTCCACCTACGCGCCCATCATCACCACCATCGTCGACCGCGGCTATGTGGAAAAAGACCAGAAAAAGCTGAAAACCACCCCGCTGGGTCAGGCCGTCAACACTGTGATGATGGAGCAGTTCCCCAACATTGTAGATGTGAAATTCAGCGCAGATATGGAGAAAAAGCTGGATATTATCGAGGCTGGCAAGGCTGACTGGGTCCAGACCATCGACGATTTCTACAAAGGCTTTGCCAAGAGCCTGGAGGACGCCGAGAAAAACATGGAGGGCAAGCGCGTCAAGGTCGAGGACATCCCCACCGACGAGATCTGCGAAAAGTGCGGCCGCCCTATGGTCATCAAATCCGGCCGGTACGGCAAGTTTGTGGCTTGCTCCGGCTTCCCGGAGTGCCGCAACGCCCACCCGCTGGTCAAAGATACCGGCGGAATCTGCCCGGAGTGCGGCGGCCACATGCTGGTGCGCAAAAGCGCGAAGGGGCGCATTTATTACGGCTGCAGCAACTACCCCAAGTGCAACTTTATGACCTGGGATGAGCCTGTGCCTGAAAAATGCCCCCAGTGCGGCCAGACCCTTTTTAAGAAAAAAGGCCAGCTCTACTGTGCCAAAGAGGGCTGCGGCTTTACGAAGCCTATCGAAAAGAAGTGAAAAATGGCGAAATAACGCCGAAACCATAACGGAGTGACTATGCAAGTAAACGTGATCGGTGCCGGTCTGGCGGGGTGCGAAGCCGCGCTGTGGCTGGCGGACGCCGGTGTGCAGGTAGACCTGTACGAACAAAAACCGGGCAAGTTTTCGCCCGCTCATAAAAGTGCCGGCTTTGCCGAGCTGATCTGCTCCAATTCGCTGAAAGCCGAGCGCCCGGACTCTGCCTCCGGCCTGCTCAAGCTGGAAATGAAGATGATGGGCAGCCACCTGCTGCAGGCGGCCGAGACCGCCCGCGTGGCGGCCGGCGGTGCACTGGCAGTGGACCGGGATGTCTTCTCCGCCGCCGTTACTGAGATGGTGGAAAAGCACCCGAATATCACAGTGCATCGTGAGGAAGTGACCGCTCTCGACGAAAGCGCCCCCGTGCTGGTAGCCTCCGGCCCGCTGACCGAGGGTGCCCTGGCGGACGCTGTGGCCGGCCTGACCGGTGACCACCGCCTGAGCTTTTTTGACGCGGTAGCGCCCATCGTCACCGCCGAAAGCCTGGACTACGAGAAGGTCTTCGCTGCTTCCCGCTATGGCCGCGGTGAGGCCGATTACCTTAACTGCCCCTTTAACAAGGAAGAGTACGAGGCTTTCCACGCCGAGCTGATCGCCGCCGAGCGCGCGCCGCTCCACGATTTTGACGGCGATCTCACCGTCTACGAGGGCTGCATGCCCATCGAGGTCATGGCTGCCCGCGGGGCTGATACGATCCGCTTTGGCCCGCTGCGCCCGGTGGGCCTGCGGGACCCCCGCACCGGGCACCGCCCCTGGGCGGCTGTGCAGCTGCGCGCCGAGAACACCGCCCGCACGCTGTACAACCTCGTCGGCTTCCAGACGAACCTCAAATGGGGTGAGCAGAAGCGGGTGTTCAGTATGATCCCGGGCCTCGAGCATGCCGAGTTCGTGCGTTACGGCGTCATGCACCGCAACACGTTTTTGGAAAGCCCCAGCGTGTTGACCAGGCAGCAATTTCTGAAAGAACACCCCAACGTGTTTTTTGCAGGCCAGATCACCGGCTTTGAGGGCTATATGGAAAGCGCCGCCAGCGGCTTGCTGGCTGCCCGCCAGATCTTGGCCCGCCTGCAGGGCCGTGAGCTGCCCCCGCCGCCCGCCAGCACGATGTGTGGTGCGCTGCTGGATTATATCACCACGCCCAACAAGGACTTCCAGCCCATGGGCGCGAACATGGGCATCTTGCCCCGCACCGAAGAAATCAACACCATCCGCGATAAGCGCGAGCGCTACGCCGCTCTTTCGCAGAACGCACAAAACGCCATGCACGCATGGGTGGAGGAATACAAATGAAAATTTTAGTAGATGCCATGGGTGGCGATAATGCCCCGCTGTGCGTTTTGCAGGGCGCTTCTCAGGCTGCGGCCGAGTTTGGCGACGGCATGGAGCTGGTGCTGCTGGGCGAAGAAGCCGCTATCAAGGATTGCGCCGCCCAGAACAAAATTGACCTGGCACCATTCACCATTATCAACTGCACCGAGAATATCGACATGCACGACGACCCCGTCAAGGCTGTGCGCCACAAAAAGGATTCCAGCCTGGTCAAGGGCCTGACGATGCTGAAAAACGGCGAGGCGGACGCCTTTGTCAGCGCCGGTTCCACCGGCGCACTGCATGTGGGCACCAGCCTGATCGTGCGGACGATCAAAGGTGTCAAGCGCCCGGCGCTGGCTACCCCGATGCCCGGCGCGAAGCAGAACTTTCTGCTGCTGGATTGCGGCGCCAACGTCGAGTGCCGCTCCGAAATGCTGAACGCCTTCGGCACCATGGGCAGCGTTTACGCCGAGAAGGTCATGGGCCGCACCGCCCCCAAAGTCGCGCTGGTCAATAACGGTGCCGAGGAGACCAAGGGCACGCCCATCTACCGCGAGGCCCACCAGCTGCTCAAAGCTAACCCCTGTATCCATTTCGCCGGCAACATCGAGCCGCGCTACATCATGGATGGTGAGGTGGACGTCGTCGTCTGCGACGGTTTCGTCGGCAACGTGGTCCTCAAGCTGACCGAGGGCGTCGCCAAGACGCTGCTGGGCATGCTGAAGAAAATTTTCCTGCAAAACCTCATCACCAAGCTCAGCTACCTGGGCATCAAAGGCGGCCTGGGCGAGCTGAAACGGATGATGGACTCTGAGGAAGTAGGCGGTGCGCCGCTGCTGGGCGCTGCCAAGCCGGTCATCAAGGCCCACGGTTCCAGCCACGCCAAAGGCATCAAAAACGCCATCCGCCAGGCCAAGCTGTGCGTTGCCAACGACCTGTGCGGCACCATGCAGACCGCCCTGGCCGCTGTGGCCGAAAAGGCCGAAGCCGAGAAAGCCGAGCCTGTAAAAGAGTAAACGCTATCGTACTGTTGTTTTAAGAAAGGCATGAGACAGATGGCAAAAAAACCGGAAGAACTGCAGCAAGTACTGCACTATACCTTTAAAAATCCCGCGCTGCTGCGCATTGCACTGACCCACACCAGCTTTGCCAACGAGAGCAAGGTCGCCACCACCCACAACGAGCGCCTGGAGTTTTTGGGCGACAGCGTGCTGTCCGTTGTGGTGGCGGACTACCTGTTCCATCAGTCCGGCCGGCCCGAGGGCGAGCTGACCCGCATGCGCGCCAGCCTCGTCAGTGAGGATGCGCTGTTCCAGTTTGCCCAGGAGATCCACCTGGGCGAGTACCTGCGCCTGGGCCACGGCGAGGACCTGGGCGGCGGCCGCAACCGCCCCAGCGTGGTGTCCGATGCGTTTGAGGCCGTCATCGCTGCGCTGTATCTGGACGGCGGCATGGAGGCCGCCCGCAACTTCATCCTGCCCTTTATCACCGAGGGCAAGACCGCCGAGGAAGACTACAAGACCCAGCTGCAGGAGGTAGTCCAGCAGGACCCCAGCGCCGTGCTGCGCTATGAGGTCACCGGCGAGACCGGCCCCGACCACGCCAAGAAGTTTACCGTTTGCGTATGGCGCAACGGCGAAAAGCTGGCCGAAGCCCCCGGCCGCAGCAAAAAAGCCGCCGAGCAGCACGCCGCTAAATTGGCATTGGAGAAACTGCGGTAAAAATACGAATTCAACCAACCTACGCGAAAGGTTTTAACCATACATGCGCCTGAAAGAACTGGAAATCCAAGGTTTCAAATCCTTCCCCGATAAGACCAAGATCACCATCGGCGAGGGTATCACCGGCGTGGTCGGGCCGAACGGCTCCGGCAAATCGAATATTTCGGACTCGATCCGCTGGGTTTTGGGCGAGACCAGCTCCAAGCAGCTGCGCGGCTCCGGCAAGATGGAGGACGTTATCTTCGGCGGCACCCAAAGCCGCGGCGCCATGGGCTTTGCCTCGGTCGCGCTGACCATCGATAACAGCGACCACGGCCTGGACATGGATGCCGACGAGGTCACCATCGGCCGCCGCTACTACCGCAGCGGTGAGAGCGAGTACTCTATCAACGGCCAGAACGTCCGTTTGAAGGATGTCTACGAACTGCTGCTGGATACCGGCATCGGCCGCGACGGTTACGCCATCGTCGGCCAGGGCCGCATTGCCGAGATCGTCGGCGCCAAGTCTGCCGAGCGCCGCGAAATTTTCGAGGAAGCCTCCGGCATCGCCAAGTACCGCTACCGCAAAAACGAGGCGGAACGCCGTCTCGAAGCCGCCGAGGGAAACCTCGAACGCCTGCGGGATATTTTGGGCGAACTGGAAAAGCGTGTCGGCCCCCTGAAGCGGGACAGTGAAAAGGCCCAGCAGTTTTTGGAACTCTCCGAGCGCCGCAAGAGCCTGGAAGTCACTCTCTGGGTCGATGCCATCCGCCGCGCCAACGATACCGTGCGTGACCAGCAGCGCAAGTTTGAAGCCGCCCAGGCAGATTACGAACGCCTGAGCCGCCAGCTGGACGAGTTCGACGAAAAAAGCGCCGCCCTGCGGGAGGAAGCCCAGCAGCTTGTCCTGCAGGTCGAGCAGGCCAACGCCGACATCCGCGCCGTGACCGAGGCCAACGCGGGCAGTGAGAGTGAGATCGCCGTTTTGAAAAACGAGAGCGAGCACAGCCGCTTCCGCATCGACGAAGCCACCGGCGAGTTGGAGCGCGCCGGGCAGGGCCGTCAGTCCATCGAGACCGAGGCCGCCGGCCACAAAGCCGCCATCGAAAAACTGCATGGCGAGGTCGCTGCGCTGGACGCCCGCGTGGCAGAACTGCGCGCCGAACTCCGTGCGCTGGAAGAAAAAGCTGCCGTCAGCGGCCAGCGCCGGGACGTTATCGACGCCGCTATTGCCCGCCTGCAGGACACTGCCACTGCCGCGAAAGTGCGCGCCGCCTCAGCCCAATCGGCAAAAGAAGCCGCCGCCCAGCGTTTGGATGAAGCAAAGCAGCAGGCCGTAGAGCTAGAAAACTCCGCCGCCGCTGCCGAGGAAGAAAAGCGCCGCGCCGAGCGCCGCCTGAAGGATGCCGAGGAGGCCGTCACCCGCAACGATAACATCAAGGCGGGCCTAAAGCTGAAACTGGAAAGCCGCCGCCGCCAGCAGGCTGAAGCTGCCGACGCGCTGCAAAAGGCCGACAAAGAACGGTCCAACACCTCCCAGCGCATCCACATTCTGGAAGACCTGGAGCGCAACATGGACGGCTACCAGCAAAGCGTCAAGGCCGTCATGCGTGCCGCTGCGGGCCGTCGTCTGCGGGGCATCATCGGCCCTGTGGCGGGCATCCTCACCGTCGAAAAAGGCTATGAGACCGCCATCGAGACGGCCCTCGGCTTTGCTTTGCAGAACATCGTGGTCGAGGACCAGGGCTGCGCCCGCGCTGCCATCGGCTTCTTGAAGGACGAGCGCGCGGGCCGCGCCACCTTCCTGCCGCTGGATACCGTGCAGGGCTCCCGTTTCACCGGCCGCCTTACCGGTACCGCCGAGGTCGCCGCCGATCTGGTCAAGTGCGACCCGCGCTACCAGCACATCATCGATAACCTGCTCGGCCGCATCATCGTGGTCGAGGATCTGTCCGAAGCCTCCACTGTGGCCAAAAACCTGGGCTACCGCAACCGCATCGTCACGTTGGACGGCCAGGTCATCAACGCCGGCGGTTCGTTTACCGGCGGCTCCACCGCCCGCAGCGTGGGTGTGTTCAGCCGCAAGCAGGAGCTGGATGAACTGCGCACCCGTCTGGTCAAGCTGGAGAAAAAGCGTGCCGATGCTGAAAAAGAGCTGGAAGCCCGCAAGGCCGAGGTGGATAACCTTACCGCCCAGCTCTCCGGCGCCGAGGCCGAGGGCATGAATGCTTCCTCCGAACGGCTGCGCGCCTCGCTGGAACTCGATCGCCTGACCGCCGCCGTGGCCCAGCATGAGGAAAATACCCGCAGTCTGGCCGCCGAAATTGAGGCCCAGCAGGCCGCCGTGACCCAGAACGAGACCACCTGCGCCGAAGCCGAAGCCGCCCAGGGCAAGGCCGAGGCCGAGTTGAACACCTACAATGCCGAACTGGCCGAACTGGGCGAGAGTACCGGCAGCCTGACCGCCGAGCGGGAGCGCATCACCAACGAATTGAGCGAAAACCAGATGCAGCGCCTGGCCAACGAGAAGGACATCGGCCTGCATGAGGCCGCTTTGGAAGGCCTGCAAAGCCGCACCGGCGAGGCCGAAGCCCGCGCCCGCGAGCTGAACGCCGCCATCGAGGCCGCCAAGGCCAAGATCGAAGCCAACGCCTTAAAGATCGCTGAGATCGAGCGCACCCGCGGCGAGAACAAAGAGAAGATCGCCACCGCCGAGGAGACCATCCGCACGGCCAACGCCGCCCGCATGGAAAAGGAAGCCGCCGTGGCCCGCTTAGGGCAGGAAAACCGCGCCCTGACCGATGAGCGCGAGCGGATGAGCGGCGAGATGGCCCGCCTGGCCGAACGCCGCACTGCCGCCGAAAACGAGCTGAACGACACCAACACCAAACTGTGGGAGGAGTACCAGCTCACCGCCGGCGAGGCAAAGGAGCTCTGCGTTGAGTTTGAGTCCCTGACCGAGCTGCGCCGCAGCGTGGCCGAGGTGCGCGGCAAAATTCGTGGCTTGGGCAACGTCAACGTCGGCGCCATCGAGGAATATAAGGAGGTCAAGGAACGCTACGACTTCCTGAAAGCCCAGGTCACCGACGTGGAAAAGGCCAAGAGCGAGCTGACCCGTATGATCGCCGAGCTGTGCAGCGAGATGGAAGAGCTGTTTACGACGAGCTTCAAGCAGATCAACACCCACTTCCAGCAGATTTTCAAAGAGCTGTTCGGCGGCGGCCACGCACGCCTGTACCTCTCCGACGAAAGCAATGTGCTGGAATCCGGCATCGAGATCGAGGTCTCGCCCCCGGGCAAGGTCATCAAGAACCTGAGCGCCCTTTCCGGCGGCGAGCAGGCGCTGGTCGCCATCTCGATCTACTTCGCCATCCTCAATGTCAACCCCGCGCCCTTTTGCTTCCTGGATGAGATCGAAGCTGCGCTGGACGACGTCAACGTGGCCCGCTACGCGCAATATCTGCGCCGCATGACCGACCACACCCAGTTCATCGTCATCACCCACCGCCGCGGCACGATGGAGGCCGCCGACGTGCTGTACGGCGTCACCATGCAGGAGGACGGCGTTTCCAAGATCCTGCGCCTTGACCTGGACAAGGTCAGCGCAGACCTCATTACCTGATATATAAGGGAGGCTTCCCATGGGATTTTTCAACTTTTTCAAGCGCAACATCTCGGAGCAGGAGTTCCAGGAGCAGCAGAAAATGAAGTACGGCCTGGAAAAGACCCGCACGGGCTTTTTCCAGAACATTGTCAACACATTGACCCACGCCCAGATCGACGACGACCTGTATGACACACTGGAAGAACAGCTGATTTTGGCCGATGTCGGCCCCATGTGCGCTGTGCGCTTGGTGGACGAGCTGCGGGATGCCGTGGAGGAAAAGCACCTCAAGAACGGCCAACAGGCATTGGACGAACTGCGCCAGATCATCTGCCAGGAATTGACCCCCCGCTACCCGATGGAGCTGGACGGTAAACCTGCCGTGATTTTGGTCATTGGCGTAAACGGCGTGGGCAAGACCACCACCATCGCCAAGCTGGCCCACCTGTATAAGGAGAAAGGCAAGCGTGTGATGCTGGCCGCGGGCGATACCTTCCGCGCCGCTGCCAGCGAGCAGCTGGAACTGTGGGCCGACCGCGCCGGTGTGCCGCTGGTGCAGGCCGGTCAGGGTGCCGACCCCGCCGCCGTCATCTTTGACGCGGTCAAGAGCGCCACCGCCAAGGGCTACGACATGGTCATTGCCGATACCGCAGGCCGCCTGCACAACAAAAAGGGCCTGATGGACGAGCTGGCCAAAATTTCCCGCAGCGTCAAAAAGGCCAGCCCCGAAGCCAGCCTGGAAGTGCTGCTGGTGCTGGATGCCATCACCGGCCAGAACGCCATCAGTCAGGCCGAGGAGTTCTGCCGCGCCGCCGGTGCCACCGGTATCGTGCTGACCAAGCTGGACGGCACCCCCCGCGGCGGCTGTGCGGTCTCTGTGTGGGAGAACCTGGGTCTGCCCATCCGCTTTATCGGCGTGGGTGAAAAGATCGATGATCTGATGGAATTCGACGCCCAGACCTTCGTGGAGACCCTGCTGCCCGAGGAAGCACTGCAGAAAGAGAAAGAAGAAAAAGAGGAAACTTCCGGGGAGGAACAGGCATGATCGTATGTGCCGCCAGCAACAACGCCGGCAAACTGAAAGAACTGCGCCGCATTTTGGAGCAGATGGGCCACGAGGTCAAGAGCCTGCGTGACTTATGTATAGACCTCGACCCCGAGGAGACCGGCACTACCTTTGCCGAGAATGCCCGCATCAAGGCCGAAGCGTTCTGCAAGGCCAGCGGCCTGCCCACCGTGGCGGATGACTCCGGCCTGTGTGTCGACGCCCTGCACGGTGCCCCCGGTGTGTACAGCGCCCGCTATGCCGGGCACCACGGCGATGACGCCGCCAACAACGCTAAGCTGCTGCACGAGATGGCCGACGTCCCGGCAGGGCAGCGCGCCGCCAAATTTGTCTCGGCCATCTGCTTTATGCTGCCCGATGGCCGCGCACTGGAAGTGGCAGGAGAGTGCCCCGGCTCCATCAGCTTCGCTGAGACCGGATCCAACGGCTTTGGCTACGACCCGCTGTTTGTGCCCGCCCGTGTGGGCCTGCCCGACGGCACCACCACCGAGAACACCGCCTGCCGCAGCTATGCCGAACTGACCGACGCCGAGAAGGACGCTATCAGCCACCGCGGCCGCGCCATGGAAAAATTGGCCTGGGAGCTTCCGGCGTTTTTAAAATGAATGTCTGCGTTTTTACAGTAACCTATTTATAAAAAGGAGACCATTATGGCTTTAACCAGCAAACAGCGCGCCGCCCTGCGCAGCGCCGCCAATACCATTGACCCCGTTTTCCAGATCGGCAAGGGCGAGATCGACGAGACCCTGATCCAGGGCCTGGCCGATTGCATCGCCGCCCGCGAACTGATCAAAATCAAGGTGCTGGAAAACAGCGAGTATTCCGCCCGCGAAGCCGCCGACACCCTCTGCGAGGCGCTGGACTGCGAGTGCGTGCAGGTCATCGGCCGTAAGTTCGTGCTGTTCAAGAAAAAGAAGAAAGAAAGCGCCTTCGACGCCGTTTTTGCAAAATAATGGGCACGGTGCAAAAGGTTTTGTTGTACGGCGGCACGTTTGACCCGCCCCACAACGGCCACATGAACAACCTGCGGGCCGCGCTGGAACTGGTGCGGCCGGATAAGGCCATCGTGATGCCTGCGGGCATCCCGCCCCACAAAAAGGCCAGCACCACCCCCGGCAAAGTGCGGCTGGCCATGTGCCAATGCTTTACGGCGCTTAGCCCGGCGGTGGAAGTCAGCGATTGGGAGATCGCCCAGGGCGGGCGCAGCTACACGGTACACACGCTGGAAATGCTGCGTGATGCCTACCCCGGCGCAGAGCTGTACCTTTGTGTTGGCAGCGACATGCTGCTGACCTTTACCCAGTGGTACCGCTGGCAGGATATGCTGGCCATGGCCGCGCTGGTGGTGGAAAGCCGCGAAGCGGGGGACGAACCCACTTTGCAGGCGGCCGCTGCCGACCTGACCGCCCAGGGCGGCAGGGTGCTGTTTGCCAGGGCCGAGGTTTACCCTTGTGCCTCCAGCGACATCCGCAGCGGCAAGATCCCGCTGGAACAATGGCCGGAGGTTTTGCCGCAGGAGACATTGCGCGTGGTGCAGGAAAACCATTTATACAGCGCAGAAAAAGAGGTTTGATACCATGACCTGCGAAGAAGCCAAGAAGATCGTGAAGCCGCGTTTGAGCGAAAAACGCTGGACACACACCAAAAATGTAAAAAAAATGGCGGTAAAACTGGCAAAACAGTGGGGTGTAGACCCGGAAAAAGCCGCTGTGGCGGCAATTTTGCATGATTCTGCCAAAGAACTACCCAAATCGGAGTTGTTGCAGATTTTTGCCGATAATGCTATAATAACAGAAAATGCCCCTGCGCGCCCATCGCCCGTGTGGCATGGCATCGCCGCGGCCATCCTGGCCGAGACCCAATGGGGCGTTACCGATCCTGAGATCTTGTCCGCCATCCGCTGCCACACTACCGGCAAGCTGAATATGACCAAACTGGACAAGATCATCTACTTGGCCGATATGACCAGCGCTGAGCGTGACTGGCCCGGCGTGGAAGAACTGCGCAAATTGGAGATGCAGGACCTGGATCGGGCATTGTGCGACGCATTGAAGCGCAGCATTGATTTTGTAGAAGAAAAGGGCGGCACGCTGGACCCTGAAAGCGTGGCCGCATACGAGTATGCAAAAGAGCATTTGCAAGAACCGTAAGGGAAGCCAAAGTGCTGCTGCCGTATCCGCGGTATGTCGCTTTGTGGCTGTTCCCGCCAACTCCAAAAACAGGGAGGAAACATAATGAGCGAACCGCGTAAGCTCAATACCGGCAGCGCGTCCGGCGGATTTGACCAGTCCCAGTACGAGGCTGCCCGCCGCCGCGCCCAGGAGCAGGCCAACCAGAACGCCCGCCGCCGTATCATCCAGCAGCCCATGCGCACCCAGCAGCAGGCCCGGCAGATCCGCCAGCAGACCCCCGTACAGGAACCGGTGCAGGAAGCCCCGCAGCCGGTCCGGCAGGCCCCCGTGCGGGAGACACCCCGTGAGCTGACCCACGCCCAGCGCCAGGCCATGGCCTACCGCGCTGCAGCCGAACGCAAGTACGGCAACACCGTGCAGTTCCCCACGCGGGAGATCCAGACTCGCCGCCCCAGCCAGCCTGCGCAGCAGCCCGCCCAGCGCACCATCCACCGCGATGGCACCGCCCAGCAGGGCCGCCCCCGCGCCCAGGTGCAGCAGCTGGATGTGAACCAGGTCCAGGGCAGCCGCCCTGCCTTTAATTATGACGAGGCAGCCCCCGCCGCCGGAGGCATCCAGATGGAAGAAACGCCCCGCACCCACAAGGCCCATCATAAGGACGAAGCCGCCCCCCGCACCCGTCGCGCCAACGGCGGCGGCCGCAAGCCCCCGCGTGACGGTGACCCCGCCGACCCCAAGCCTCACGGCAAAAAAAGCGGCAAGGGAAACGGCGGCAAAAAGAAGAAAAAGAAAGGCACCTGGTGGAAGATCCTGCTCATCACCCTGCTGGTGATCGTGCTGATCTTCGGCGGCGCGTATGCGCTCATCATGGGCGCCATCGCCCCCAAGGGCGGCAGCATCAAGTTGAACCAGCTGGTCAACACCCCCAAGGAATTCCAGGATAAAGAGCTGAATGTCCTTGTCACCGGCGTGGATCGTTCCTCCACCGGTGATCTGTCCGCCGGTGCCGCCAACGACTCCAACGTCAACGACGGCATGACCGATATGATCCTGTACGTCCATTTCAACAACGAAACGGGCGAATTGAAGATGCTGCAGATCCCCCGTGACACGATGGTCACCACCGACGCCAGCGTCTCCGGCAACTACCGCATCAACGGCGTGGCCAAGACCCAGGGCGGCGATAACAACAACAATATGGCCGCCCTGTGCGAGCTGGTTGCCGACCAGTACAAGATCCCCATCGATGGTTATATCACCATCCGCCTGGAAATGCTGACTGAACTCGTCGACCTGTTCGGCGGTGTCGAGATCAACGTGCCTGTGGACGTGGATTACTCGGCCATCGGCCAGGGCTCCAGCGTTATCAACGCCGGTTACCAGACGTTGGACGGCGCGGCTATGGAGTTCCTGCTGCGTGCCCGTAAGGTCTACCCGGACGGCGACATCGGCCGTCTGAACATGCAGCGCCAGTTCTACGCCGCTCTGTTCCGCAAGCTCAAGAGCATCGGCAACATCTGGGACGTTGCCAAGCTGACCCCCGCCGTGCTGAACTATATGGAGACCGACCTCAACGCCTCCACCCTCATCAGCTTCGCGGTCAGCATGCTCAAGATCGATTCCAACAAGATCATGATCGCCCAGATGCCGGTCATCAGCGGTCCGCAGTATCAGGGCCAGGCGCTGCTCTACCCGGCACGGCAGGAGGACGCCGACCTGCTGAACCAGTATTTCCGCGAGAATACCGGCCCCGTGGATGCCAGCCAGCTGAACCTGTGTGATAATGTCATCGACCTGTCCGGCTACTCGGCCACCGACCCCAACATCCAGGTCATGGGCGGCCTGATGAGCGAGGCCGACGATGCCCAGAAGAACAATAACCGCGACGGTTCCAACCAGGTTACGGACGTTATGGAAAATGATTCGGCGACTACGACATCGGAATCCGAATCCACCAGCGAACCGGCCGCCTAAATAAAAGGAGAACCTATGGAAAGCAGAGAACTTGCCATCCGTCTGGCCCGTGCGCTGGACGCCAAAAAGGCTTTCAACATCCATATCCTGGAGGTTGAGGACCTGACCACCGTTACCGAGTATTTCGTCATCGCCACCGGTAACTCCACCACCCATGTAGGTGCCCTGGCCGATGAGGCCGAGTTCCAGCTGGGCCGCGAGGGCGTCCAGGTGCTGCGCACCGAGGGCCACGACGGCAAGCGCTGGGTGCTGCTGGATTACGGCAGCGTCATCGTCCACGTCTTTACCCAGGAAGCCCATGACTACTACGACCTGGAGCACCTGTGGGCCGATGCCAAGCCCGTGCCCGCCAACGAGTGGATGCCGGAAGAAGCCGAGACCCCGGCTGAATAACCTTACAGCAAAACCCATTTAAATTATCAACGTGGGGAGAAAAGATAGAGTATGAAGTACGATTTCAAAACCGTTGAGGCCAAATGGCAGAAGGTCTGGGAGGATGAAGATACCTTCCACGCTGACATCGACCATTCCAAGCCCAAATTCTACGCCCTGGTCGAGTTCCCGTATCCCTCGGCCGCTGGCCTGCACGTCGGCCATCCGCGCAGCTACACTGCGCTGGACATCGTCGCCCGCAAAAAGCGCCAGTGCGGCTACAACGTCCTGTACCCCATGGGCTGGGACGCTTTCGGCCTGCCCACCGAGAACTACGCCCTGAAGAACCACATCAACCCCGAAATCGTCACCGCCCAGAACGTGGCCCGCTTCAAGAGCCAGCTGAAAGCCTTGGGCCTGTCCTTCGATTGGGATCGTGAGATCAACACCACTGACCCCGAGTACTACAAGTGGACCCAGTGGATCTTCATCCAGCTCTTCAAAAAGGGCCTGGCTTATAAGAAAGAGACCACCGTCAACTACTGCACCGGCTGCAAGGTCGTGCTGGCCAACGAGGAAGTCGTCAACGGCGTTTGCGAGCGCTGCGGCAGCCCCGTTGTGCAGAAAAACAAGAGCCAGTGGATGCTCAAGATCACCGCTTACGCGGACCGCTTGATCGACGACCTGGACGATGTGGACTACATCGACCGCGTCAAGACCCAGCAGCGTAACTGGATCGGCCGCAGCCATGGTGCCGAGATCAACTTCGACACCACCGCCGGCGACACCCTGACCGTCTACACCACCCGCGCCGATACGCTCTTCGGCTGCACCTACATGGTCATCAGCCCCGAGCATGCCTTCATCAAAAAGTGGACCGACGCCGGCCTCATCAAGAATGCCGACGCTGTCTCCGCTTATCAGGAGGAAGCCGCCCGCAAGTCTGACTTCGAGCGTACTGAGCTGAACAAGGAAAAGACCGGTGTTGTCATCGAGGGCGTGCAGGCCATCAACCCCGTCAACGGCAAGCAGGTGCCCATCTTCGTGTCTGACTACGTTCTGGCTACCTACGGCACCGGCGCCATCATGGCTGTCCCGGCCCACGATACCCGCGACTGGGAGTTTGCCAAGAAGTTCGGCATGCCCATCATCGAGGTCGTTAAGGGCACCACCGAGAGCGACCTGGACAAGGAAGCTTTCACCGATGTTGCTACCGGCACGCTGGTCAACTCCGGCTTCCTGGACGGCCTGTCTGTCGAGGATGCCAAGAACAAGATGTACGCCTGGCTGGAAGAGAACGGCAAGGGCCACAAGCAGGTCAACTTCAAGCTGCGTGACTGGGTCTTCAGCCGCCAGCGTTACTGGGGCGAGCCTATCCCCATGGTCTACTGCGACAAGTGCGGCTGGGTGCCCCTGCCTGAGAGCGAGCTGCCCCTGCGTTTGCCCGAGATCAAGGACTTTGAGCCGGGCGAGAACGGCGAAAGCCCGCTGGCCCGCCACACCGAGTGGGTCAACACCACCTGCCCCTGCTGCGGTGCCCCCGCCAAGCGCGAGACCGACACTATGCCCCAGTGGGCCGGTTCCAGCTGGTATTTCCTGCGTTACTGCGATCCCCACAACCACGATGCTATCGCCAGCAAGGAGGCCCTGGAGTACTGGAGCCCCGTGGATTGGTACAACGGCGGCATGGAGCACACCACCCTGCACCTGCTGTACAGCCGTTTCTGGCATAAATTCCTGTACGACATCGGCGTAGTGCCCACCAAGGAGCCCTACCAGAAGCGCACCTCCCACGGCATGATCCTGGGCCTGAACCCCCATGCCTTCGAGAACCAGCCCGATGCCGAGCGCAAGCGCCTGCTGGCCGATTACGGCGACGAGAAGGGCGCCCGCAAGGCCCTGGTCGAGAAGTACGGCGAGATGGCCGAGCATCCCATCGTCAAGATGTCCAAGTCCCTGGGCAACGTTGTCAACCCCGATGACGTGGTGAACGAGTACGGTGCCGACACCCTGCGCCTGTACGAGATGTTCATCGGAGACTTCGAGAAAGCCGCCCCTTGGAACACCTCCTCCATTAAGGGTTGCAAGCGTTTCTTGGATAAGATCTGGTCCATGAGCGAGAAGTTGGCGGACGGCGACGGCATCCGCCCCGAGCTGGAGGCTGTGGCCAACCGCACCATCAAGAAGGTCAGCGAGGACATCGACGCCCTGAAGGCCAACACCGCCATCGCCCAGCTGATGATCTACGTCAACGCCCTCAGTGACAAGGGCGGCGCCACCAAGGCCGAGTACGAGGTTTTGTTGGAACTGCTGAACCCGTTTGCCCCCCATATGACCGAGGAACTGTGGCAGCAGCTGGGCCACACCGAGCAGCTGGCCTACCACGCATGGCCCACCTACGATGAGGCCAAGTGCACCGAGCAGACCATCGAGATCGCTGTCCAGGTCAACGGCAAGGTCAAGGCCCGCATCCACGTGCCCGCCGCCATCGAGAGCGCCGATGCCATTGCCCAGGCCAAGGCTGAGCCCGCTGTGGCCGAAGCCATCGCCGGCAAGACCATCGCCAAGGAGATCTACGTTAAGGGCAAGCTGGTCAACATCGCCGTGAAAGGCTAAGACTCTGTTCTTTCTTTGAAAAGAAAGAACCAAAGAAACTTTAATCAAAGGCAGGACGCAATGGTCCTGCCTTTTTGTTATGCTTTGCAGGGGCCGATGCTTGCATCGGCCCGTGGGGTATCGACCTATATTTCCATTGTTTACAAAAGGAGAAAAGTACGATATAATAAAAGATACAAATTTGTCACGAAAGCAGGTCACAAACCATGCTCATCAGTCTGATCGTACCTTGTTATAATGAGGAAGAGGCGATGCCTCTGTTTTATAAAGAGGCCAGCCGTGTGGCGGCCGAGATGAAAACCAGCCACGGCGCGGATTTCGAGTTCATCTTTGTGGATGACGGCTCCCGCGATGGTACCCTGCGCGTGGCCCGCGAGCTGCACGCCCAGGATGACCGCGTGCGGTACGTTTCGTTCAGCCGCAATTTTGGCAAGGAGGCTGGCATCTACGCGGGCCTGAAAGCCGCTAAGGGTGACTACATTGCCACCATGGATGCCGATTTGCAGGACCCGCCTGCGCTGCTGCCCCAGATGCTGGACACGCTGCTGACCGGCGAGTACGACTGCGCCGCCACCCGCCGCACGACCCGCAAGGGCGAGCCGCCGCTGCGCAGCTGGTTCGCCCGCAAGTTCTACCAGATCATCAACAAGATGTCGGACACGGAAATTGTCGACGGCGCGCGTGATTTCCGTCTGATGAGCCGCAAAATGACCGACGCCGTGCTCAGCATGGCCGAGTATAACCGCTTCAGCAAGGGGATTTTCAGCTGGGTCGGCTTCAAGACCAAGTGGTTCGATTACGAGAACATCGAGCGCGTGGCCGGCACCACCAAGTGGAACTTCTGGGGCCTCTTTAAATACTCTATCGAGGGCATCGTCGGCTTCTCCACCACGCCGCTGCTCATCGCCGCCGGAGTGGGCGTGCTGTTCTGCATCCTGGCGTTCATCGGCATTATTTTTGTAATTGTCCGTGCGCTGATGTTTGGTGACCCAACCTCCGGCTGGCCCAGCATGGTCTGCATCATCCTGCTGTGCAGCGGTGTGCAGCTGTTCTGCACCGGCATCGTGGGCGAGTACCTGGCCAAGACCTACCTGGAAGTCAAGCACCGCCCCATCTACATTGTGGCCGAGACCGAGGAAGATCAATAACGCCTATGCGTGATATGACAAAGGGTGCCCCGCTGGGGCACCTGTTCTTTTATGCGGTGCCGCTGCTGCTGGGCAACTGGCTGCAGCTGGCCTATAATGCGGTGGATTCCATCATCGCGGGCCGCTTCATCGGGCAGGACGCCCTGGCGGCCGAGGGCATTGCCGGCCCGGTGATGAACCTGGTCATCCTGGCCGTCAGCGGGCTATGCATCGGCGCCGGTGTGCTGATGAGCGAGGCCTTCGGCGCGAAAAATGAGGAACGACTAAAGGAAACGATGGCTACGACCCTGCTGTTCGGCGCAGCGCTCTGCTGTGCCGTGGCACTGCTGGGTGTGGCCGCCGCGCCGCTGATTTTGCACAGCCTGGCGGTGCCCGATGAAATTTTGCATAGTACCGGCATTTATCTGCGCATCACGTTTTTGGGCGCGCCGTTTACGTTTTTCTATAACGCGCTGGCGGCGGGCCTGAAAAGTGTGGGTGACTCCAAAACGCCGCTCAAATTTCTGGCGTTTTCCGCCGTGCTCAACGCCGTGCTGGACATCGTGCTTATCGGCGGACTGGGGTTTGGTATCGTTTGCAGCGCCGTCACCACCGTGGTGGCCGAGGCCGCCAGCGCCATCATGGCCGCCTGGTACATGATGCGCCATGTGCCGCAGCTTTGCCCGGCGCACAGCCAGTGGCGCATCCGCCCGGCGCTGCTGGGTCGCATTTTGCAGTATGGCGCCGTCACAGCCTTACAGCAGGCGGTACAGCCTGTCTGCAAGGTGCTGATCCAGGGACAGGTCAACGCGCTGGGCGTGCAGGCCATCGCTGCGTTCAACGCTGTCACCCGCGTGGATGACTTCGCCTTTACCCCGCAGCAAAGTATTGCCGCCGCTATTACCACTTACATTGCCCAGAACCGCGGCGCCAACCAAAAGGAGCGCATCCGCCCCGGCTTCCGCGTGGGCATCCGGTTGGAGTTGTGCTACTGGCTGCTGGTGGGCAGCCTGACCTGGCTGCTGCGCGCGCCTGTCGTCAGCCTGTTTGTGGCAGGGGAGGGCGCCGCCGAGATCGTGACCCTGGGCAGCCAATACCTAGGCTATATGGCGCTGTTCTACGCCCTGCCTGCGCTGACCAACGGCTTCCAGGGTTTCTACCGCGGCATGGGCAAGATGACCACTACCCTCATCGGCACCTGCCTGCAGGCCGGCCTGCGCGCCCTCGGAGCTGCCCTGCTGGCCCCCCGCATCGGCCTGCCCGGTATCGCCTATGCCTGTGCCTTCGGCTGGTGCGTCATGCTCTGTTTCGAGATACCATACTACTTTTATACTTGCAAAAAGCAACAGCCATAAAAATTACAGCCCCTTTATTGTCATCTGGTACCTGACAATAAAGGGGCTGTTTTACTTGACCTTACATGTTCATCTACAATTGTATCGTAAATAAAACAGCCGCTTTTGAGCTGGTTTGGGGCGATTTTTTACAACTATATCTTAAGGCAACACCGCACAATTCCCGCCTAACGGCTTAAGCACCGCTCCGGCGGCTGCGGCACGGCATCTGCGTTGCCAAAATGCTCGATAATTCATCAAAGAACAGCCATGTTTTGTACTCTGTAATATTTCCGCTGTCAGATGGGAGAGCGTTTTCTGCATTATTCATAGTGATTTCCTTTACTGGTTCCGTGTGCAATGATTTTTTTACAGTGTGAGTAGGTAGAAATATCTCTTTAGCAAAAATAAATAGACGCCTTTTGCGGAACGGCCGAAGTGGTGTACATCTTAATGTGATGTTTGTATTTTGATGTTCATTTACTCGCTCTTTTTCATGCCAAATATCGTTATGTACTTTCACAATTACACTGTTGAGGTAGGAATCGAGTTCGCCAAGGGTACATCCGTTTCGACCTTGCAGACGGTCCTCTTCGATGGCAAGAAACTCATCCCGAAGTTTTAACATCTTTTCGCGGCGGTCATTGGCTTCTATATCCATGATAACCTATCTCCTCGGCCATGCGTACTTCTATGTGTGATAGATAGGCAAACAAATGACTTTTTGCACAAAAAGATTTCTACGGTGTTGTGAGTCGTGTCGATGCAGAAACGGTCCTTATTTAAATACCAATGGTTCGATGAGCCTGTAACGCTTACCCCAAGCATGATTGATTGTCATGCAGCAGAATGTCATTTGGGGTGGCTTCGAGAACTGCATCAACCTCAATGCGCGTACTGTAGCAGATATGCCAACATTTACCCAAATATTTGCGTATGACAGCGTAGACGTAGACAACACGACTATATAAAAAAGGCGGGCATCACCATTGTGGCGATGTCCGCCTTTTATTTGATTGATAAAGCTATTCGACTATTATCGTTTTGGCATTTGGCATAATAGGTGATGTGACATAGTTCAATATTTTACAAATTGACATTGTTTATGCAAAATTTGAAAAAGCTATTGACTGCACGAACCGTGCAGCCATACACTTTAACTTGTAAGGAGGTGCATCCCAATGATGACTCTTCAGCAGGTTGTAGAAACAACTGGAATGTCCCGGCGTGTAATTCAAGAATATGAGGATTATGGTCTGGCTGAAAGGCCGACAAAGAAGAACAAATATGGACATCTTTTATATAACGATGCACAAGTTGAGCGGCTATGGCTGCTTCGATTTTACCATGAGATAGGACAAGAACTGGGCAGAAAACAAAAATTCGATAAGAAAAAGATTAAGGAAATTTTATGTGGTCCAGATTTTGATAGAGAAAAAGTGTTGGAGGAGCAAATTCGACTGCTAACAGAAAAAAGAGAACGCCTTGATGAGTTGATAGATGTGGCAAAAGCGATGAAGGACGCGTATATAAGTCCTAAAGGCATTCGCCATGGAATAACTGGTTTAGGTGGAATGGAATCTGTTAGCTACGATGATATGTTGAATATAATTGTAGCCATTGCGAACCAAAGTGAAAACACAAAAGAAAGCGAAGTTGTTGCTGAGACACCTACGCCAAATGACCAATGGCTTGAAGAATTGGTTGAGCCTATAGAACATCTGGTGCTACTAAATAAAGCCGGACAAAGTTTTGACAGCGAAGATGCAAGAACATGTGCTGCGAAAATGTATGAAATTTTCGCAACTAATGTATCTGACTCGATTTTTGGACTGTGGTATATACTGACTATTCTTTCTTCAAGCATTGAGCTTGAAAAAGATTTTGACGACAATTGCGGCCAAGGAGCATATCGTTTTTGTATGGATTCGATGTTCCTGTTTTGCCGTAACGAATTTGTCTCTGGTAAAGATGGAGATATCCTCAAAACAATTGATAGCATCGTCAAATTGAGAAAGAAGGAATACCCAGCTGATTCTCCAGAGGTCCAAGGAAAAGTCAAGCAATTTGATGAATATCTGCGTGAAGAAACTTTGATGGGGGAAAAACGCGAAGTAAGCAAAGTTGATAGAATTAAAAAGCTAAAGGCAACAGCAAATTTGTTTGAGAGTAAAGGCTACACTAATATATTTGACCAGCAAGTCGAAAAAGGCTTCGGGAATTATCTATCTAAAGCTATAAGGGTTTATTGTGATGCGCAGGAAAGGACGGATAAAGATGGAAAAGAAAAAATCTGAATTTTATGTATGGCTCAAATCGCATAAAAAGCAACTAATTGTCGCAGGGATAAGTGTTGGAGTGATTATATGCGTAGTCATGGGTATTAAGAACAAGGACGCTATTACAAAGCTTTGGGCATCACTCGATAAAGCACTTGAAAAGACTCCGAAAAATACACCAATGAGGATTCCGACTCAACAGATAGAAGATACGGCATCGGATTTGATATGCCCAAGGGTGTATACTTTGCCGCAGGAGGCGTTTGATGTAAGTCAACATATAAGAATGCTACCGAGAAACCAGCATCATTCTGCCAAAAAGGCGGCAGAGGCAATGTCGTTAGGAATTGACCTGCTGCCAAATCAAACCATTGTTGATACGTATACGAAATATGCTGCGTGAGATATGTTATGCATGCAAAGACTGGCTTGACTTTATACATAGTCAAAGAGACCCTACAAAAGAAATTTTGCACAATTGAAAGGAGAACGAAAAATGGCAAAGTACAAAATTATTATGGACGGCGAAGAAGAGGATGAGGTATTCGATACAGAGGAGGCAGCTGAAGAATACGCATTATATCTGTGTTCCTGTGCCAGAACGGGAGCCGAGACGCTGCATTGGTCTAATCCGGGAGACAATGACTATGACGAGGATACGTTTGAAGAACCTAAATACGAAATCATCGAAGAGGATTGAGTAGGTCAATGGGCGGCCAACAGAATACTCTAAAGTTAAAATGGGTATCACCACAATGGTGATGCCCATTTTTTATTGCCAAGCATCCACAACATCGAAATGGTTGTTGCCGATTACACCTCGGACAGAATTGCGGCAGCAGTGGATAGAGTCTTAATTTCAACCGATGAAACAGACGAAAAAGTGCTGACCCGTGTAGTGATGAAACTGCTAACGGATTCGAAAAAGGAAACTCCAACGAAAAAGCAAAAAAGTAAAAAGAAACCTCTGCAAACATCTGACATGGTAAAGTTCATTATCGAGTAAATGAAAAGGAACCCTTTCTGCTCAACAGAATTGGTTCCTTGTTTTGTAATTGAAAAGAGAAAGCCACTTCCAACCCATTACGGTGGAAGTGGCTTTCGTTGTACTCTTATTAAGGATATAATTGTATTTTTACTGTGTAAGCAAAAATTCCTTATTAAGATTATCGCTACTCATTAAGGATATAATTGTAAGTGGTCTTTTCAGCCAAAACGCCTTATTAAGGTTATAATTGTATTTCTTGTGTGCAAGGTAATACACGCTTATTAAGATTGTTTTGTCTTATTAAGGATATAATTGTAGATTTACATTACAAAAAATGCTGTTTACAGATGCAGCACGCGATCCTTGATCTCGGCGGTGCGGCCCTGGTTCCAGAACTGGGTACCGATGTAGCCGCAGGTGCGGCGGGCAACGTTCAGCTTGTTCTGGTCGCGGTTGTGGCACTTGGGGCACTCCCAAACCAGCTTGCCGTCCTCCTGCACGATGCTGATCTCACCGTCGTAGCCGCACACCTGGCAGTAGTCGCTCTTGGTGTTCAGCTCGGCGTACATGATGTTCTCGTAGATGAACTGCATCACCTTGATGACAGCCTCAAGGTTATCCTGCATGTTGGGCACTTCCACGTAGCTGATGGCACCGCCCGGGGACAGGCGCTGGAACTCGCTCTCGAACTTCAGCTTGGTGAAAGCGTCAATCTGCTCGGTCACATGGACGTGGTAGGAGTTGGTGATATAGTTGCGGTCGGTGATACCGGGCACCAGGCCGAAGCGCTTCTGCAGGCACTTGGCAAACTTGTAGGTGGTGGACTCCAGCGGCGTGCCGTACAGGCTGAAATCGATGTTGTGCTGCTCTTTCCACTTGGTGCAGGCATCGTTCATGTGCTGCATTACGTGCAGGGCAAAGGGCTTGGCGGCGGGGTCGGTGTGGCTTTTGCCGGTCATATATTTGCAGCACTCATACAGGCCTGCGTAACCCAGGCTGATGGTGGAGTAACCGCCGTACAGCAGCTTGTCGATGGGTTCGCCCTTCTTCAGGCGGGCCAGGGCGCCGTACTGCCACAGGATGGGGGCGGCGTCGCTCAGGGTGCCCTTCAGGCGGTTGTGGCGGCACATCAGGGCCTTGTGGCACAGCTCCAGGCGCTCGTCAAAGATCTTCCAGAACTTATCAAAGTCGCCGCCGCTGGACAGGGCCACATCCACCAGGTTGATGGTGACAACGCCCTGGTTGAAGCGGCCGTAATACTTGGGCTTGCCGTTCTCGTCCACGTAGGGGGTCAGGAAGCTGCGGCAGCCCATGCAGGTGAAGCAATGGCCCTCGCCGTTTTTGTCCACCTTGTACTCCAGCATCTTCTTTTCGCTGATGTAGTCAGGTACCATGCGCTTGGCGGTGCACTTGGCAGCCAGCTTGGTCAGGTAGTAGTAGGGCTGGCCCTCGTAGATATTGTCATCCTCCAGCACGTAGATCAGCTTGGGGAAGGCGGGGGTGATCCAGACGCCGGCTTCGTTCTTGACGCCCTGGTAACGCTGGCGCAGCATTTCCTCAATGACGATGGCCAGGTCGGACTTCAGGCGCTGGTTGTCACCGGCCTCGTTCAGGTACATAAAGACCGTGATGAACGGGGCCTGGCCGTTGGTGGTCATCAGGGTGACGACCTGATACTGGATGGTCTGCACGCCGCGCTTGATCTCCTCACGCAGGCGCTTTTCCACGATCTCAGAAATTTTCTCCTCGCCGGGATCGATGCCCAGATCGCGCATCTCGGCCTCGACATCTCGGCGGATCTTCTTGCGGCTGACGTCCACGAAGGGGGCCAGGTGGGTCAGGCTGATGCTCTGACCGCCGTACTGGCTGGACGCCACCTGGGCGATGATCTGGGTGGCAATGTTGCAGGCGGTGGAGAAGGAATGGGGCTTCTCAATCAGCGTGCCGCTGATGACGGTGCCGTTCTGCAGCATGTCGTCCAGATTGACCAGGTCGCAGTTGTGCATGTGCTGGGCGTAGTAGTCGGCATCGTGGAAGTGGATGATGCCTTCCTCATGGGCCTTGACGATCTCCGGGGGCAGCAGCATACGCATGGTCAAGTCCTTGCTGACTTCGCCGGCCATGTAGTCGCGCTGCACGCTGTTGACGGTGGGGTTCTTGTTGGAGTTCTCCTGCTTGACTTCCTCGTTATTGCACTCGATGAGGGAGAGGATCTTGTCGTCCGTCGTGTTGTGGGTGCGCTTCAAGCTCTGCACATAGCGGTAGGTGATATATTTACGGGCAACCTCAAAGGCGCCGGTCTGCATGATCTCATCCTCGACCAGGTCCTGGATCTCCTCCACGTTCATGGCGTGGCCGCGGGACAGGCAGCTGGTCTGCACATGGTCGCTGATCTCGATGATCTGCTCTTTGGTCAAACGCTGGCTTTCCGGTACGACATGGTTGGCCTTGGTAATGGCTGCAATAATTTTTGTAATGTCGAAGACGGCCTCACTGCCGTTGCGTTTGATGATTTTCATGCTGACACTCCTAACACTGATCTATCTGAAATATACAAACTGTATACAAGTTCCAAACGTACAAACTCCGTTTGGCGAGCAAATCTATCTTATCGCAGCGGGGGAAAAAAGTCAAGGGAGAAAACCACTATATATAGTGGTGCTAAATTTCGATACGAAAAATTATTGCATTTCGAACGTTCCAACGATAAAAATGCCGCGGCTACAACTGCGTAGAAAATAAGCCTGTTTTTTTGGCTATTTTGGGGAGATGTTGCCAATTGACAGGATTTGCGTCGATGCAGCGCGAAATATCGCGTACTCTGCGTCGGGGTGGGGCTTGCAGTGGGCGGCATAAGCTGGTATACTGTTAGCAGATATTGAATCACCCTGGCACAAAAGCACAAGATGTTGAGACGATACTGCATGTGCCGTTTATAAGGAGAGCCTTGCCCCATGAACTATGCAACCATCAAATACTGTGACATCGCCAACGGCGAGGGGGTGCGCACCAGCCTGTTTGTTTCGGGCTGCCGCCGCCACTGCCCCAATTGCTTTAACGCTGTGGCGTGGGATTTTAACTATGGCGAGCCTTTTACCAAAGAGGTCCGCAACAAAATTTTAGAAAGCCTGGCTCCGGGCTACATCAACGGCCTGTCGCTGCTGGGCGGCGAGCCGTTCGAGCCGGAAAACCAGCGGGAACTGCTGCCCTTCGTCAAAAACGTCAAGGCGCTGTACCCCAGCAAGACCATCTGGTGCTATACCGGCAACCATTTTGAGCAGGAAATTTTGCGGCCCGGCTGCGGACGCTGCGAGGTGACCGACGAGTTCCTTCAATATATAGATGTGCTCGTGGACGGCGACTTCGTGCAGGACAAGTACGACATCAGCCTGCGGTTCCGCGGCTCCAGCAATCAGCGCATCATTGATATGAACCGCACCCGCGCTGCCGGTCATGTGGTGTTGTGGAAGGATGATCCAATCTTCGCAGACCACAAGATGTAGTACATACAAGCCCATATAGCAAACGGCCCCCGCTAGGAATCTATCCCGGCGGGGGCCGTTTTATGCGCAGGGTTTATGCTTTTTCTTTCAAGGCTTCCTCTTCATCCTGGATGAACATGAAGCACAGGCTCACCAGCAGCAGCGCGCAGCTGAACCAGATGGTCTTGTTGCCAAATGCGGCAACACAGTGGGCACCTACACCGGCACCAATGGCGAACAGCAAAATCACGCCAAAGTAGTGCAGCGCCTTGTGCAGCACCTTTTTGTCGTGCAGGTGGAAGTAGACCACCAACGATTCCATGCCGCTGCGCATGTTGCCGATGCACATGGTGCTGGCGAACGGGTAGCCGTGTACCTTGCGGAAAGCCTGCACCTGCATGGCGCAGGCGAAGGACACCAGTGCGTTGGCGGCCAGATCCAGCGTGTTGGGGATGAACCCGACGCCGAAGAGCAGCAAAATCTCCACCACCAGCACCAGCTGCCGCCAATGCAGGTGTTTGGCTTCCCGGTAGCGGATGTGGATGACCTCGGCCGCCGCCACGCCCAGTGCAAAGGAGAGCAGCGGTATCAGATAGTGCAGCACCCGCGAAAGATCCCCGTTAAAGGCGGCCTGACTCATCAGCACGATGTTGCCGGTTTGAGCGTTGGCAAATACCTTGCCGCGGCCAATGTAGGTGTAGGCGTCCTGTAAGCCGCCGGACGCCGAAAGAAACATCACGGTGCGGAAAGCCTCGCTCATCTGCCCGTGGTGATGCCATACTTTGTGTGCCATGGATAACCCCTCTTACCTTTTTATATATACAACAGGTATGCTGCCCATTATAGCGCGGCGGCCGCGCAGTGTAAAGCCGCAAAAAACAAAATACACAAGCTGTACCAAAAAATAAACGGAAGGCAGGGAACTGCCCAACCGCTTGTCCACAGACGGCGATAACTTTTGTACAAAACGCAGAATCCTGAAAAAGGGTATTACACGGCGCGTACATTTGCGGTATACTTGCTTCACTTTCCAACGCAGTGAGATAACAGCCGCCAGGGCGTCGCAACGAGTTGAACGACACCCCGGCGGCTGTTTTTCTTTTGGGCAATACCGCATAATTCTAAGTGCCGATACGGCGAGCGAGGTGCGGCAGCTGCTAAGCCAAAAGCGCAGATAATACTTTGTGTATTATCGAGCATTTTGGCAACGCAGATGCCGTGCCGCAGCCGCCGGAGCGGTGCTTAAGCCGTTAGGCGGGAATTGTGCGGTGTTGCCTTTGGGAAAGCCGTATCTACTTTTTATAATAGAGGAGTAATCAAGTATGCCGCAAACGAAAAAACAGGAAATCGTCTACACCGTCATGATGGTCTGCGTCATGGTCTATGGCATGGTCTGCTACAATATCGCTTTGGATGTGGGAGGGATGCAGAACTTTATCTTTCTGGCTGCTTTCAGTGAACTGCCCATCATGGGGGTAATTGCCTTTTTGCTGGATACATTTCTGGTGGCCCCCGCAGCCATGCGCATTGCTACGGGCTGGTTCACCCCCGGCAAGGATAAGCAGGTGTTTCTGATCATGGCCATCTCCTGCCTGTCGGCCTGGATGATGTGCCCGCTGATGAGCTTTTTCGCCACGCTGCTGTTCAAGGACAGCCACAACGCCAACTTTGTGGCCATCTGGGTGCAGACCACCATGCTGAACTACCCCGCTGCGTTCCTGTGGCAGCTGGCAGCTGCCGGCCCGCTGGTGCGCACGGTGTTTGGCGCAGGATTGCGCTGCATCAAGAAAAAGTGAAACGCAGAGACACATTGTTAAATTTGTACTAATAAAACTGCACAAAAAAGACTTGTCATCTTTAGTGAAAGTGCTATAATACGGGACGAAACCCGGAAAAATCCCAATTCCAGAAATGAGGTGCATGGGATGAAAGATGTGAACGATCTGATGCAGGCGATCCTGGAGATGGACGCCGCCCAGCGTAAGGCCAGCGAGAAAGCCAAGGCCGAGCGCACGGCGCGGCTGGCCGCCCTGGATGCCCGCAAGCAGGCGATCGCTGCCGAGTGCGACGCCAAAGCCCAGACGGATGCCGAAGCTGCCGCCAAAGCAGCCGACGACGCCAACGCCGAGGCTCGCGCCGCCTTAGACAAAGAATGTGAACAGGCTGCCGCCGCCATGACGGCCGCCGCCAAACAGCATGAGGCCGAGTGGACGGCAGAACTGGTACGCCGCGCCCTGGCCCAGGAGGCTGCACAATGAACCACGCGAGCGGCAAAGCCAGCAATGCTGTGCTGGCAAAGGCCCGCGCCCTGTATGGCCGCCGCCTGCGCGCCGAGGATTACCGCCGCTTAACGGATTGCCGCACAATGACAGAGCTGGCCAACGAGTTGAAAGCCCTGCCGCTGTACGCCAACACGCTGGCCGAGGTAAACCCCACCTACGCCCGCCGCGCCCAGCTGGAGAACCTGCTGCGGCAAAGCCAGTACGAACGCTTCGACAGCCTGTGCCGGTATGACCGCAGCGCAGGCAGCAGCGTGTACCAGTACTTAACGCTTTGCTGCGAGGTCGACGAGCTGACCGCCGCCCTGCGGTGCCTGGATGCAGGCCGCCCCGGCGATTACCTGTACCGCCTGCCGGACTTTTTGGAGCAGCGCTGCAGCATTGATCTGTACGCGCTGGCCAAAGCCACCGATCTGCAAAGCCTTTTGGCTGCGGTACAGGGTACGCCCTGGGCTAAGGTACTGGCCCCGCTGGCCAACGCTAAGCCGGACCGCGGCCTGACCGCCCAGGCGGAACCTCTGATGCAGGAGTACCGCCACCGGGCGCTGGTCGCTATGGCACCCAAGCCCGCCAAGCAGGGCGAGCAGCCCGGCCTGCGGGAGCTGATCGAGCTGGAGTGCGATACTTCGGCGGTGTCCAACGCCGCGCGGCTTATCCGCGTAGGGGCGCCTGCCACCACGGTGCGCAACGCCTGCCGCCGAGATTGCAGCGCCCTGACGGCCGCCGAGTGGGACTACCTGCTGGCCTCGCCGGATCTGCCCGCTTTCAAGCAGCGGTTTGCCCAAACCAGTTACGGCCCGCTGCTGGCTCACCACGATTACACCGTGCTGAAGGAAGGCTTCTTCCGCTACCGCACCGATTGGTGCCGCAAGTGGCTGCGGTTCTCCACCGAGCCCACGCTGGTCATGATGTGTTACATCTGGCTGGCCCAGTGCGAGGTGTGGAACCTGAACCACATCATCGAGGGCGTGCACTACAAGCTGCCCGCCGAAGAAGTCCTAGCCCTGCTGATCGGCTACGACGAACACGATTGAAAGGAGTGTGAACGGATTGGTTGAAAAGATGAAGCTGGTGCGGGTACAAGGCACCCTGCCCCAGCTGAACGATTTCCTGGATGCCTGCTGTATGGACGGCCGGTTTGACCTGGAACCTGCCACCCGTTATATGTCGGATTCGCTGGGATACGCCGCCCTCAACGAGGAAAACCCCTATCCCGCCACCCGCGACCAGATCGAGACTATGGCGAAAGAGGCTGGTGTGGAACTGCATAAAGAGCAGCGCCACACCGACCCGCCGGACGAGGAAGCTAAAGCCTATTTGAGCGACCTGCTGGAGCAGATCGATGACCTGTGTGCCGAGCGCCAGGGCCTGCTGGACCAGCAGAAGCTCTGCGAGGACGGCATCGCCCAGTACAGCCACTTCCTGAACCTGAAAGTAAATGTGGATGAGATCCTGGATTGCCAGCACGTCAAGGTGCGGTTTGGCTTCCTGCCCACCGAAGGCTACAACAAGCTGATGAGCAACTACGCCGATGATCCCTATATCCTGTTTGTAGAGTGCACCCAGACCAAGACCGGCTACTGGGGCATCTACCTGACCCCCCGTGAGAAAGCGCTGGAGACCGACGGCATCTTCTCGATGCTGTATTTCGAGCCGGTGCATGTACCCGGTGCGGCCGGTTCCCCTGCCGAGATCATCGAGCATTTTAAAGAGAACCTGGAAGTTGTCAAAAAGTCGGTGGATGATGTCAACGCCCGCATCGCGGCTTTGTGGCATGACCACGAAGCCAAGGTGCAGATGCTGTACGACACGGTGCGCTACTACGCCGCTATGTACGACCTGCGCCGCATGGCTGCCGTGAAAGGTTCCCATTTCTTCTGCGTCGGCTGGGTCCCGGCGCCGGATGTGGAGGAAATCGCCGGCAAGGCGCGGGCCGTTAAAGACCTGCGCGTTACCGTGGACGGCCCCGAGGCCGCCGGTAAGATGACGCCCCCCACCAAACTGAAGAACCCCTGGTGGAGCCGCCCTTTTGAGTTTTTCGTCGAGATGTACGGTCTGCCCGCCTATGGCGAGACAGATGTCACCGGCTTCGTAGCGCTCACCTTCACCGTGCTGTTTGGCATGATGTTTGGTGATGTCGGGCAGGGTATCGTGCTGGCGCTGTTCAGCACCTTTATGTGGAAGGTCAAGCACAACGACCTGTTCCACCTGATGATCCCCTGCGGCATCTCCAGTACGATCTTCGGCCTGGTCTATGGTTCCTTCTTCGGCTATGAGGATGCCCTGGACCCGCTCTACCACGCCATTGGCATGGCAGGCAAGCCCGTTTCGGTCATGGATTCCATCACCGGCATCCTAATGGTCGCCGTTTACATTGGTGTTGTCCTGGTGCTGGCGGCCATGGTACTGAACATGTACACCCACGCCCGCCACAAGGAGTGGGGTGAGTTCATCTTCTCCCCCAACGGTCTGGTGGGTGTCATCACCTACCTGTGCGGTGTGGATCTGGCCAGCGCTTACATGGGTGCGTTTACCTTCCTGCCGCAGGTGGTGGCCGCCATCGGCATGGTAGCGGGCCTGGTTCTGTTGCTGTTCGCTGAGCTGCTGGCCCCCATGGTGGAAGGCAAGCCCTGGAAACCTGCCGGCGGCATGGGCAACTACCTGATGCAGAGCGTGTTTGAACTGTTGGAGACGGTGCTGAGTTACCTGTCCAACACGATCTCCTTCCTGCGTGTGGGCGCGTTTGTCATCGTGCATGCCAGCATGATGATGGTCGTCTTTACGCTGGCCGGCACGCCCAACAATATGCTGGTGGTCATCCTAGGCAACATCGTGGTCATCTGCCTCGAAGCGCTGCTCTCCGCCATCCAGGGCATCCGTCTGGAGTTCTACGAGATGTTCAGCCGTTGCTACAAAGGCGGCGGCCGCAAGTTTACCGCGTTTAATATCAAAAAGGCGTAAATATCCGCAATTGTCTGTAGGGGCGGATGCTTGCATCCGCCCGCGGGACCGCTTAGCGGGCAAAACGATGCCCGCCAGCCAGCGATGCTGGCCCGCTCGTGCGGTTCAATGCCCCACTGGGGCCATTGATCGCTGCGCGACCCCGCAATGCGAGCATCGACCCCTACAAGCGAAAGGGCAAAACGGGAGCCGTCATGCAAAAAATCAAAGATCTTATCAACAAATATTACGAGGGCTTGGCCTACCTGTTCTTTGGCGGGCTGGCAACACTGCTGAACCTGGTGGTCTTTGCTGTATTCCAGGCGGCACTGGGCACGGCTTTTGCCACTGGTATCGGCAATATCCTGGATAACGTCATCTGCATCCTCTTTGCCTATTGGACAAACCGCACCTTTGTGTTCAAAAGCCAAAACACCGGTAAAGCGGCCTGGGCGGAGTTCGGGCAGTTTGTATCCTGCCGCATCGCCACCATGGTCATGGACCAGGTTATTATCTGGGTGGGCGTCAGCCTGCTGGGCCCCCACGTCGGCTTTGCGGTGGCCAATGCCAAGCTGTGGGCGATGGGCGTCAAGCTGTTCAGCCAGGTGATCGTGATTTTGTCCAACTACATTTTCAGCAAGGTGCTGATTTTTAAAAAGAAGTAAAATTTACACCCGAAGGAGCAGATCGTGCTTGTTTTTAAGGTGGCAAAATTTGCGCTGCATCATCCGTTATTGACCCACGAGGCAAAACGGTTGGTACATAAAAAGTTACGACCCAAAAAGGAGGCATCCCCTATGAAACAGAAAGTGCGCGGCCATGCGTTCCGTCTGGTTGGTTTGATCCTTGGCATCATTGGTGCTACCGTCAGCATTACGTCCATCGTCTTTGCAGCGCTGGGCCTGCACCAGGCCCGCCTGTGCAAACATTGCGATAAGGGGGAAAATTTCCGTTGAAGTACACGAAAGAAGAAATGCTCGGCAAGGTGGACCACACCCTGCTGAAACCCGAGGCCACCTGGCCCCAGATTCAGACCCTGTGCGATGAGGCCATCGCCAACCATTGCGCATCCGTCTGCATTAACACCTGCTATGTCGCTAAGGCGGCCGAGTACATGGCGGGCCGCGTGCCGGTCTGCTGCGTGGTCGGCTTCCCTCTGGGTGCTATGGACACCAAGAGCAAAGCTTTTGAAGCTAAGACTGCTGTGGAAAACGGCGCGTCCGAGGTGGACATGGTCATCAACATCGGCTGGCTGAAGAACAAACAGTACGATGACGTGCGCAATGATATTGCTGCCGTCAAGGCTGCCGTCGGTGACAAGGTGCTGAAGGTCATTATCGAGACCTGCCTGCTGACCGAGGAAGAGAAAATCAAGATGTGTGACATCGTGCCCGAGGCCGGTGCTGATTTCATCAAGACTTCCACCGGTTTCTCCACCGGCGGTGCAACCTTCCATGACATCGAGCTGTTCGCCAAGCATGTCAAGGGCCGCTGCAAGATCAAGGCCGCCGGCGGCATCTCCACCGTCGAGGACATCGAGAAGTTCCTCGACCTCGGCGCCGATCGCCTGGGCACCTCCCGTGCTGTCAAACTGCTGACCTCCGGTGAGGCGGGCAGCGGGTACTAATTACGGGGGATTTGTTCCTTTCTTGAAAGAAAGGAAACGAAAGAACTTTTAATACAATAATAAAACACCCTTTGTCTGGCGGCATAGCTGGACAGGGGGTGTTTTGTTATAGCATATGCGCTGCATCCAGGGCATACAGTCCCCCAAAGGGGGAATTGCATATGCAGGCATCACCAATCGTACTTACAACTTTGGCCGGATTGTCAACAGGTTTGGGCGGTGCATTGGCCGCGCTGGCAAAACCCAGCGAAACTATGCTTGCCGCCAGTGCAGGCTTCGCCGGGGGCGTAATGCTTACCGCGTCGCTGGCGGATCTGATGCCCGAAGCACTGGAATTTTACAGCGGCTATCTGCAGCCGCTTCTCTGTGGGGGAGCAATCATAACGCTGTTGGCCTTGGGTATGCTCACCGCCGGATTGCTGGGCCGCCTGCTGCCCGAGGAAACTGAACTGGCCGCAAAATACGGCCAGAACACCGCTCGCACCAAAGCTATGCGCACGGCATTGATAACCGGCACGGCCTTGCTGCTGCATAACTTCCCGGAGGGGGTGCTGACCCTCTTTGCCGGTACAGCTGACCCCGCCCTCGGCCTGCGCACAGCCCTGGCCATTGCCCTGCACAATATCCCCGAAGGTCTGGCCGTGGCGGTGCCCTTTGCCTATGCCACCAACAGCCGGGCCAAAGGCGCACTGGCGGCATTGGTCTCCGGTCTGGCCGAACCGGCGGGAGCCCTGGTGGCACTGTTTTTGTTCCGCAGCCTGTTCACACCCGGATTTTTGACCGGCACGATGGTGCTGGTGGCAGGCATTATGATATGGGTCGCCCTGGCCCAACTGCTGCCCACGGCCTTCGTCCCGGCCCACCGGCTGCCCGGCATTTTAGGTGCCGCCGCCGGCTGCCTGCTCATGCTCCTGGGCATTGCGGCTTTGCCGTAAATGTGCTATACTATACTCTGTATTAATATCGGAAAGGGAGGGCGGCACAGATGAAACAGACAAAACAAAAACTGGCGCTGGCCCTGGTCTTTTCGGCCCTCCTCCTCACCGGGTGCAGCAGCTACGGGGATGTGGAGACCCTGCTGCGGGCACCGCAGTTGTCGGGGGAGAGCAGCGCGCTGCAAAAGGCGCTGAACAGCTACCTGGGTGGCAGCGCTACCCTAAAATACCCGGCCAGCGGTGATTTCTTGTCGCCCTTTGCCTTTGGCGATTGGGACGGTGACGGTGAGGACGAAGCCGCTGTGCTGTATACTGCCGACACCACCGGCTCCAACGTCTGCCTGGCTGTGCTGGAACCCAGCGGCGAAGACAGCTGGCGGGTCAGCCGCACGGTGGAAGGCCTGTCCAGCGAAGTAGAAAACTTCAACACCGCCAACCTGAAAAACGCTGAGTCCCAACAGCTGGTCGTCGGCTACAGCAGCGCCCAGGGCGACAGCTATTGCGTGGTGTATCAATATGATGGGGAGAACATCACCACCGTCATCAGCCAGAGTTACACCCAACTGCTGCTGGCCGACCTGACCGGCAAGAAGGACACTACCGACCTGGTGCTGGCCCTGCCGGAAAATGAGATGGGCGGCGTGACCCTGCAATTGCTGACCAATGTGGACGGCGAGTTCCGTTCCATCCAGACATTGGCGCTGGGTGCAGGCAGCTACAACGGATGCGCGGCCCTGCACGCGGGCACTGGCCGGGATGATGCTGCCTACCTGGTGATGGATGCCTGGGCCGACGGCAACGCGATGGTATCGGACATTATCCTGTATGATGCCGAGTCCGGCTCGCTGCAGCCGTACCATCCGCCGGGCCTGAGCGACCCCCAGCGCAGCACGCTGCGCTACCACACCGAGCTGCTGAGCCGCGACATCGACGGCAACGGCACCGTGGACATCCCGGCGGAGATCGATGACGGCGGCGACCTGCAGACCCCGGTGGATAAGCGGCTGGTGTTTTTGCTGTGGAAGGACTACGCCAACAACAGCGGCGGCAACAGCCTGTTCGGCGTGTATGACAGCAAGGAAAACTTCTTTATGGCATTGCCGGAATCGATGCACGGCAGCATCATGATCCGGGGCAACCAGAGCAGCACCGGCTGGCTGATCTGCAACCGCGAGGGTACCGTTGTGTACTGTGAGATGCGCGTGGTGGACCTGGACGAGCCGGAAAGCATCGAGTACAAGCGCATCGCCACCATCGGCAGCCAGCAGCTGCAGGCCCGCATGGTGACAAGCTACTACGGTTTGAGCATGGACTATATTGAGAGCAATACCGTGCTGTTGGGCACGGCGTAAAGAAAGGATAGGCTATGAAACGAGTTCTGGTCGTAGAAGACGAAGCGAGCATCCGCGAAATGGTCGCCCTGAACCTGAAAATGGCCGACTGGGAGGTCGTGGAGGCCCCCAGCGCTGAGCGCGCCCTGGAACTGATGCACCATGGCGAGGAGTGCGACGCCGCCCTGCTGGACATTATGCTGCCCGGAATGGACGGCTTGAGCCTGTGCGAGACGATCCGCCGCGAGAACAACGAGATCGGCATCATTATCGTGTCGGCCAAAGGGCAGGAGAGCGATAAGATCCGCGGGCTGTCCATCGGTGCGGACGATTACATTACCAAGCCTTTCTCGGTGTCGGAGCTGGTGGCCCGGCTGGAAGCATTGACCCGCCGCATCAAGCGGGGCGGCGTGCCCGCCAAACCCGCCGAGGAGCAGGAGCAGCTCATCAGCGGCCCCTTTGTGCTGGATGAAAAGAGCCGCATGCTGTACAAAAACGGCACGGCCATCGACCTGACCCAGGTGGAGTTCCAGATCATGGAGCTGTTCTTCCGCAACCCCGGCACAGCGCTGGTGCGGGAGAAGATCTTGGAAGGCGTATGGGGCAAGAATTATTTCGGCGATGTGAAGATCGTGGATGTGAACATCCGCCGCCTGCGCATGAAGATCGAGGACGAACCCAGCAGCCCCCAGCACATTTTAACCGTGTGGGGGTATGGATATCGGTGGAATGCGTAAGTGAGCGAATGACCCCCTCACAGAGGGAGCCTTAGAAGCGAGCGATAACATAGAACAGGAAAGGAGGAACCCTCAATGGCGGCAGCCGGCATTACCAAGCGGTGGGTGCGGGGCAGCCTGCTGATCACCGTGCTGGTGATCCTGGCGGCTGAAGTGATGTTCCTCTATACCGATTATCGGGAACTGTACGGCGGCGTGCAGCGGGCGGCGGAGAGCCGCTTTTCCACCATTGCGGGCCGCTTGCAGGCCACCGGCACGGCGGGCGACGCCAACGAGACCTCCGAGAGCCGCGGCCAGGCCCTGCGCCGCACCGTCGAGCAGTTCGACGAAAAGGACAAGTTCGAGTTTATGCTGCTGGACGCCCAGGGGGTCATCCTGGCCACCAGCAGCGGCACCATGACCCGCGACCTGACCGACGGCACCGACTTTCTGTCGGCGCAGACTTCCGCCAGCGGCAAAGGGCACGACATCTTCACCACGCCCCAGGGCGAACGGGTGATGGCTGTGACCGAGCTGGTGCCCTACGCGGCCGGCAATGTGGCGGCCATGCGCTTTGTCACCAGCCTGACGCTGGTGGACCGCCAGTGGTGGAACACCGTTACCGCCGCCACCGGCGTGGGTGCGCTGGTGCTGGTGTTCACGATTTGGAGCGGGCTGTTTTTTGTGCGCTCCATCGTGCGGCCGCTGGGGGAAATTGAAGCAACAGCGACAAAAATTGCAAAAGGCGATTTGCAGGTGCGCCTGCCGGACAACCGGTATAACGACGAGGTGGGCCGCCTGTGCAAGACCATCAACCAGATGGCCGAGGACCTGGCCGAGACCGAGCGGCTGAAGAATGAGTTCATCTCCTCGGTCAGCCATGAGCTGCGCACCCCGCTGACCTCTATCAAAGGCTGGGTCGAGACCATCGGCAACATCGACGACCCCACGGATAAGAACTACCAGCGCGGGCTTTCGGTCATCGGTACCGAGACTGACCGCCTGTACACGATGGTGGAAGAACTGCTGGATTTCTCCCGTTTGCAGAACGGCATCAAACTGAACTGCCAGGTGTTGGACCTGGTGGCCGAGGCCACCGACGCGGCCCTGTTTGTGGAGGCCCGCATCCGGCAGGAGGGGCTGCACTTCGTCTACGCGGAACCGCCCGACCCCTACCCGGTGTGGGCGGACCCGGCGCGGCTGCACCAGGTGTTCATCAACATTCTGGACAACGCCATCAAATACTCCGAGCCGGACGGAACCATCTTCCTCACGCTGACCCGGCGGGGGGATTCGGTCACGGCGGCGGTGCGCGACCAGGGCCGCGGCATTGCGCCCGACGACCTGGAAAAAGTCAAACAGAAATTTTTCAAAGCCAAAAACTCGGTGCGGGGCTCCGGCATCGGCCTGGCGGTGGTGGATGAGATCATCACCGCGCTGGGGGGGCGTGTGGATATTGCCTCCACCCTGGGGCAGGGGACCACGGTCAGCATCACGCTGCCGGTCTACCACCCCGGGCAGGAACACCTGCACGAGAAAATATAATGTTATATCGTATAAAACGACCAAGGAGAAACTATGCCCAATGAATTTCGCACTTCCGTCGGCGGCCAGGCCTTGATGGAAGGCATCATGATGCGCGGCCCCGAGAAGATCTGCTGTGCCGTGCGCAAGCCGGATGGGACCATCGACCTGACCTACGATAAGGTCGTGACCCGCTGGTACAACAAAGTGCCGCTGCTGCGCGGCGTCTGCAACATGGCCGAGAACCTGTACAAAGGCTACAAGTACCTGATGCACGCCGCCGATGTGGCCATGGAGGGCGTCGAGGACGCCGAGCCGGAAAGCAAGCTGGACAAATGGCTGGACGAGCACACCGGCCCGGTATTCCAGAACGTGCTGATGACCTGCGCTGCCTTTGCCGGTGTGGCGCTGGCACTGTTTTTGTTTACCTTTCTGCCCACCTTTTTGACCGGGCAGCTCATCCGCTTTATCCCGCTGGGCCGCTGGGGGCGCGTGATTTTAGAAGGTGCGCTGAAAATGGCCATCTTCCTTTTATATATGTTCCTGTGTACCCGCATGAAGGAACTGCACCGCGTGTTTGAGTACCACGGCGCCGAGCATAAGACCATCGCCTGCTACGAAGCGGGCCTGCCGCTGACCGTGGAGAACATCCGCAAGCAGAGCCGGTTCCATCCCCGCTGCGGCACCAGTTTTATGATCTTGGTCATTATCATCAGCATCTTTTTGTATGCGGTGCTGCCCTGGACCAGCACTGGTCTGCGCATCGTGTACAAGCTGTGCATGTTCCCGCTGCTGGTGGGTGTGTGCTATGAAATTCTAAAGTGGGCCGGCCGCTCCCACAGCGTGCTGTCCCGTATCGTATCCCAGCCGGGGCTGTGGATGCAGAGGTTGACGACCTTTGAGCCGGACGACTCGATGATCGAAGTTGCTATTGCGGCAGTGACCCCGGTACTGCCCGAAAATCAGGAGGAAGCCCGCTGGTGAACGCTGCTTATCAAAAACTTTGTGCCCGGCTGATGATGGCCGGGGTGCCCGATGCCCGCTTTGACGCGGCGCAGTTGTATACATTTGTGACAGGCCGTGACCACAGGCTGGACGACGGCCCCAACGCCGAGGAAGCCTCCCGCCTGCAGGTGCTGGCCGAGCGCCGCGCGGGCCGCGAACCCCTGCAATACCTGCTGGGGGAGTGGGACTTTCTGGACTTTACCCTCAAGGTCGGCCGCGGCGTGCTTTGCCCCCGTGCCGACAGCGAGGTCGTCTGCGAGACCGCCATTGAACTGCTGAAGGACAGCGAGGCCCCGGAAGTCTACGACCTGTGCGCCGGTACCGGCTGCCTGGGCCTGGGCATTGCCCGCGCTGTGCCCGGTGCCAAGGTGACCTGCGTGGAGTTGAGCCACGACGCCTGGCCCTACCTGACCGCCAATGTGGCGGCGCTGGGCGGCAAGACCACCCAGGCCGAGCGCGGCGACGTAATGAACTACTATACCCAGATCGAGCCGGAGAGTGCCGACCTCATCATCTCCAATCCGCCTTACCTGACGGCCCGCGAGATGCAGAATTTAATGCCCGAGACCGCCAGGGAGCCGGCCATGGCGCTGGACGGCGGTGTGGACGGCCTGGACTTTTACCGCGTGCTGGTGCGCCAGTATTACGATGCGGTGTGCCCCGGCGGCTGGCTGGTGCTGGAGATCGGCTACGCCCAGGCCGAGGCTGTGCTGGAGCTGGGCAAGGCTGCCGGTTGGCAGGCTGGCACCTGCCGCAAGGATGCAGGCGGCAATGACCGGGTAGTTTTTTTCCGAAAACCGCTTGAAAATCCTGTTTAAGGTACCACTAAAACACAACAAACGGTTGTACTGCGCGTGAAAATCGTGTATAATAGGTGCATCTGGGAAATAATACCCCTGTACTACCTTGCAATTGTGTTTTTGAGATAAAAGGAGAGCAAAACCATGGCAGCAAAAAAAGATACGACACCCAAGACCCCCGGCCCGGCCTCTGACAAGAAGCAGGCGCTGGAAACGGCCCTGGCGCAGATCGAAAAACAGTTTGGCAAAGGCGCCGTGATGAAGCTGGGCGCCAACATCGCCATGCAGGTCGACGCCATCCCCACCGGCAGCCTGGGCCTGGACCTGGCCCTGGGCATCGGCGGTGTGCCCCGTGGCCGTATCATCGAGGTCTACGGCCCCGAATCCTCTGGTAAAACTACGCTGGCTCTGCACATCCTGGCCGAAGCCCAGAAGATGGGCGGCGAGGTCGCGTTCATCGACGTTGAGCATGCGCTGGATCCCGTGTACGCCGCCGCGCTGGGCGTAGACATTGACAGCCTGCTGGTCAGCCAGCCGGATACCGGTGAGCAGGCCATGGAAATCTGCGAAGCACTGGTGCGCTCCGGCGCTATCGATGCCATCATCGTGGACTCGGTCGCTGCCATGGTGCCCAAAGCCGAAATCGAGGGCGAGATGGGCGACAGCCATGTCGGCCTGCAGGCCCGCCTGATGAGCCAGGCTCTGCGTAAGCTGACCGGCGTTATCGGCAAGACGAACACCGTCTGCATCTTCATCAACCAGCTGCGTGAGAAGGTCGGCGTGGTCTACGGCAACCCCGAGGTCACCACCGGCGGCCGTGCGCTGAAATACTACTCCAGTGTGCGTATCGATGTGCGCCGTATCGAGGGCTTGAAGGACTCCACCGGCGCCTTCATCGGCAACCGCACCCGCGCCAAGGTCGTGAAAAACAAGGTGGCCCCGCCGTTCCGCGAGGCTGAGTTTGATATTATGTTCGGCGAGGGCATCTCTAAAATCGGTGAGATTTTGGACCTGGGCGTCAAGCTAGGCGTTGTGCAGAAGAGCGGCGCCTGGTTCAACTACGGCGATGTCCGCCTGGGCCAGGGCCGCGATAATGCCAAGATCTTCCTGAAAGAGCACCCGGAGATCTCGGACGAGATCGAGAAGATCGTGCGTGCCAATGCGGACCGCCTGCTGGCCGCCGGTAAAAAGGGCACCGTGAAGCCGCTGGATCCCTCGGAAATCGTTAAGCCGGCCGCCGATGGGGAAGCCCCTGCCGCAGCCTCCGCCCCCGCTGCCAAGACCACCGGCAGTGAGGTAGACCTGGACATCATGGTTGATGAATAATGCCCCAGCTGACACAAATCAAGGAAACGAAAAAAGGCCGCATGGCGCTGTTTTTTGACGGCGAGTTTGCCTTCTCCCTCGATGCAGATACCTTTGCTAAGGCTGACCTGCACGAGGAAGACCTGCTGGAAGAATGGCAGATCGAGGACCTGCGCAAGCAGAGCGACACCCGCCGTGCGCTGGATAAGGCCATGGATTATCTCTCGCTGCGGGACCACGCGGCGGGGGAACTGTACCAGAAACTCTGCCGCAAGTTCGACGAGCACAGCGCCGCCTACGCTGTGGCGCGCGCCGGGGAACTGGGCCTTTTGAACGATGCCGATTTTGCCCGCCGCCGCGCCGCGGAGCTGCTGCGCAAGCGGAAATCCCGCCGCGAAATTTTGCTGGACCTGACGGCGAAGGGTATCGACCGCGATACCGCTGCCGAAGCCGTGGAAGCACTGTATGCCGAAGCCGATGACGGCGAAGACCCTGAACTGGCCAATGCCCGCGCCCTGGTGGAGCGGCACTATGCCGCCAAACTGGCCGCCGGCAAGCGGGACCAGGTAGCGGCCGCGCTGGCCCGCCGCGGGTTCAGCCACAGTGTCATCCGCGCCGCGCTGGCGGAGGATTGACAGTGCAAAAACATACTGTATATAAAGGAAGTTCTATGAAGATTGCGATCATCTCCCTCGGCTGCCCCAAAAACCAGGTGGACGCCGACGTTTTCTGCCACGCCCTCATCAAGGACGGCCACACTACCGTGGCGGACCCGGCCGAAGCAGACATCATCATCATCAACACCTGCGGCTTTATCGAGTCCGCCAAGGCCGAAGCCATCGAGAACATTCTGATGGCCTGCCAGTACAAGCAGCAGAACCCGGACCTGAAGGTCGTCGTCACCGGCTGCCTGGCCGAGCGCTATAAGCAGCAGATCGTGCAGGAGATCCCCGAAGTCGACGCCGTTGTCGGCATTGGCTCCAACGCCGCGCTGCCTGCCATTGTGCGCCGCCTTTGCGCTGCCGGTGCAGGCCAGACCGAGAGCTACGGCCCCAAGACCGATATGCAGTTGGGCGGTGCCCGTGTTATCTCCACCCCGCGCCACTATGCGTACTTAAAAATTGCCGAGGGCTGCAACAACCGCTGCCACTACTGCGCCATCCCTCTTATCCGCGGCCCGCTGCGCAGCCGTGAAATTAAGGATTGCGTGGCCGAGGCCCGCTGGCTGGCAGGGGAAGGCGTCAAGGAACTGATTCTGGTCGCCCAGGACCCCACCGCTTATGGCGAGGATTGGGGCAAGCCGGGCGCGGTTTGCCAGCTGCTGGACGAGCTGCAGGCCATCGACGGCATCCGCTGGATCCGCGTGCTGTATGCCTATCCTGAACGTATCACCGATGAATTTATCGCCGCCCTGGTCCGCAACACCAAGGTGGTGCCGTACCTGGACCTGCCCATCCAGCATTGCGACGACGCCGTGCTGAAGGCGATGAACCGCCGCGGCGGCCGCAAGGAAATTGAGGACGCCATCCACCGCCTGCGCAAGGCCATCCCCGGCATCACGCTGCGCACCACGCTGATCGCGGGCTTCCCCGGCGAGACCGAGGAGCAGTACGCCGAGCTGTGCGACTTTGTCAAGACGATGAAGTTTGACCGCTTGGGCTGCTTTGCCTACTCGGCCGAGGAAAACACCGTGGCCGCCAAGATGGACGGCCAACTGGACGAGGAGACCAAACAGCGCCGCGCGGACCATATCATGGAACTGCAGGCCGAAGTCAGCGCCGAGCGCGAAGGCGAAAAGGTCGGCCAAACGCTGGAATGTGTCTGCGACGGTGTGGACGACGAGACCGGCATGTATCTGCTGCGCTCCAAGGCCGATTGCCCGGAGATCGACGGCAACGTGCTGACCCCCGCTGATACCCCGCTGGAGACCGGCGCGTTCTATAACGTGACCATCACTGACTCTGACACTTACGACCTGTACGGCTACGTGGAAGAAAAGCTGGAGGACTAAGGTATGAATCTGCCCAATAAACTTACAATGATGCGTGTTGTTTTGGTACCGGTGTTTATGGTGTTTGCCGCACTGGCCAAGTATGGCACGGCGGATTTTAACGCGACCTTCTCGCTGGTAGCGGGCATTATCTTCACCGTGGCCAGCATCACCGATTTTCTGGACGGTTATATTGCCCGGAAAAACCATCTGGTCACCGATTTTGGCAAGTTCATGGACCCGCTGGCCGATAAGTGCCTGACCACCGCCGCCTTTATTTATATGGTGGTGGATGGTGTCTGCTCGCCCATTGTGCTGGCCGTGATCTTGTTCCGCGAGTTTGCGGTGGCAGGTGTGCGGATGATTGCCGCCGAGACCGGCACGGTGATTGCCGCCAATATGTGGGGCAAGGTCAAGACCGTGCTGCAGATGTTGACCATCATCTTCTATTACTTTGCCGCCGCGCTGGCCGGGCCTACCGATGTGGGCGTGGTCAGCCTGGTGACCGTGGTGCTGTGCTGGCTGTGCGGCGCGGCCACGCTGCTGTCCGGCTGCATCTACCTGTGGCAGAACCGCCAGCTGTTTATGCAGGCAAAGTAATACCTTTGCTGCTGCAGGGGCGGATGCTCGCATCGACCCCTACAATAGGGAGCGGCTGAATCCAACCATCAAGGAGCTATTGTTTTGCAAAAATCAACACTCCAAACAAAACTGCATAATTTTTACGGCAGGATGACCCGTGCAGAGCGGGCCGTCCTGCTTCTGTTGTGTATCTTTGCCGTTAAATTTGTGTGCAGCACCGTGGCGCACTTTGTGCCCGCGCTGCAGGGCATTGATATGCTGGGCAGCGGGCGGCACCCGGTGGATGTCTGGCTGCTGCTGCTCTCCTGCACGGCGGTGCTGGGCACCTGGTGCCTTTACCGCCGCGCGGCCAAAGCGCTGGATGCCCGGCTGACGAAGTTCGACGCCGTGGTGCTGGCCATCTGCATCGCGGCCAGCGCCGCCTTTTACCTGCACGCCATGGTGGGGCGGCAAAGCCTGTACCTGTGGGACAATGCCACCTACTATAACCTGCAGATCCGGCTGGAATCCAACTTTGCAGACGGCGTATTTACCGGCGTAGGTTCGACGATCTATAAGACCTGGTTCAATGATTACGCGCCGCTGGTCATCAATTTGCTGGCCGAGCCGTTCTTTATGTTCACGCCGCGCACGGCCAACACCTTTGCGCTGCTGTGCGGGCTTTTGGTGCCCACGCTGGTCTATTACAGCGCATGGGTGCTGCTGGCGGTGCTGCGCCGCCAGTGCCGGCCCAAAGCGCCCCGCCTGTTTACCGCGCTGGGCCTGGCCATGACCACCCTGCTGCCGCTTTTGCATATTGCGCTGTACCGCGGCATGCCGGACCTGCTGGGTGTGGCCTTTGCGCTGATGCTGCTGGCACTGGGCATCGGGTATGATTTCTCAGCCCCTGCCCCGGCGCGGCTGGTGAGCATGGCTGCCTTTACCGGCCTGTTGATGCTGACCCGCCGCAGCTACATGTTTACCGTGGCAGCCTTTTTTGTACTGTACAGCGTGTGGGTGCTGGTACGGGCAGCATTGCAAAAGCAGGGGAAAGCAGCCCTTCACTTTGCGAAATTTGCTGTTACATCGCTGATTTGTGTGGGCGTGCCACTGGTGCCCATGTTCTGGCGCATCGTAAAGGCTGACTACAGCGACCGCTACGCCACCTACCAGACCGGCGGCTTTTTGGCCGAGCTAGACCACCAGCGGGTCTACCTGGGGTATTTCATCGGGATTTTGTTTGTAATCGGGATTTTGTACGCACTGTATAAAAAACAAACAAGATTTCTAACTGTATTATCGGCCGTTGGTTCGGTGCTCACCGTCTTTCTCGTGACCAAAGTGCAGAACATGGACGACCACCAATCGCTGGCGGTGGCGCCGTTTTACCTGCTGGGGCTGTACATGCTGGCTCTGCTGGCGGCGAACCTGCCCGGCAAATGGCTGCGCCGCGCCCTGGCCGCGCTGGTCAGCGTGGGGTGCGCTATCAACTTTGCGGGGTGCAGCCAGCTGATGCCTATCAAGCTGCCCGGCGCGTGGTACAGCGGCCTGTTTTTCACCATCGATAACGAGCGCACCGATATGGCCCAGATCGCCGAGGTGAACGACTTCCTGCGGGAAAACTGCGAGGGGGACAACTCCGCCTACATGATCTGCCACGGCCTGACCTACAGTGCCGATGTCTTCCGCGCGGCGGCCCTGCCGGACGAGAGCATCCGCTCCATTCTGGCTTACGGTGCGGTCAACCCGGGCAACGATGCCTTCCCGAAAGAACTGTTTACGGCACAGATCGTGCTGACCTGCACGCCCTTTGACCCCAGCAACCATACCGAGAAGATCAACAGCGCCTTTTTGGAGAACGTCGAGACCCTGCACTGCTTTGAGGTGGCGGCGGAATTTGACATGGGCAACGGCTACACCATCACGGCCTACCGCCGCGTAAAAGCCCCGGCAGTGGCCGAGCTGGACGCCTACCGCCGCTGGCTGGCCGAGGAGGACGAGCAGTTCCCCTACAATTTCAGCGCCGTGTGGGACCAGCTGGAAACAGAGCTTGCAAATAACGGATAATAAGTTACTTTTATAAGGCAACTTAAGTCTTGCAACCGCCCGCTGCGGCGGCTATAATAGAAACCAAGGAAACCCTTTTGAGAGAGGAAAGTGTATCATGCAGATCTTTAACACCATGTCCCGCCAGAAAGAGGAATTTGTTCCGCAGACTCCCGGTGAATACCGTATCTACGTCTGCGGCCCTACGGTTTATAACTACATCCACATCGGCAATGCCCGCCCGATGATCGTGTTTGACACCCTGCGCCGCTATCTGGAATACTGCGGCAATAAGGTGTACTATGTTTCCAACATCACCGATATTGACGATAAGCTGATTAAAAAAGGCCAGGAAGAGGGCACCAGCATGCAGGAGGTGGCCCGCAAGTTTGAGGCCGAGTACATCAAGGACTCTGACGGTCTGAATGTCAAGGCGCCTACCGTGCGCCCCCGCGCTACCGAGCATATCGGTGAGATCATCCACATCGTCAAGGACTTGGTCGACTCCGGCCATGCTTACGTGGCCCGCAACGGCGACGTGTACTTCCGCGTGAAGTCTGACCCCGGCTACGGCAAGCTGAGCCACCTGAATCTGGATGACCTGGAGAGCGGCAACCGCGCCCTGCGCAGCCAGATGGATGACGATTTGAAGGAAGATCCCGCGGATTTCGCCGTCTGGAAGGCCGCCAAGCCCGGCGAGCCCTACTGGGAAAGCCCCTGGGGCCACGGCCGCCCCGGCTGGCACATTGAGTGCAGCGCCATGGCCCGCAAGCACCTGGGCAAGACCATCGACCTGCACGCCGGCGGTCAGGACCTGATCTTCCCCCACCACGAGAACGAGATCGCCCAGAGCGAGTGCGCCAACGGCTGCACCTTCAGCCGCTACTGGATGCACAACGGTTTCCTGAACATCAACAACGAGAAGATGTCCAAGAGCGCCAACAACTTCTTCACTGTGCGTGAAATTGCCGATAAGTACGGCTACGAGCCTATCCGCTACTTTATGCTGACGGCTGGTTACCGCATGCCGCTGAACTATACCGTCGACCTGATCGAGAGCTGCAAGAACAGTCTGGAGCGCATGTACACCTGCCGTGACAACCTGGACTTTGCCATTGAGCATGCCCACGGCACGGACACCGCCCTGGCCGCCAAGTGTGAGGAAGCCCGCACCAAGTTTAAGACCGCTATGGACGACGACCTGAACACCCCCGATGCGCTGGCCGCCATCTTTGACCTGGTCAAGGACATCAACACCCTGTCCGATGCCTCCGATAAGGCCACGCTGGAGACCGCCGCCAAGACCTTTGATGAGCTGACAGGCGTGCTGGGCCTGCTGTACAACCGCAAAAAGACCGACGCTATCCCCGCTGAGGTGACCGCCCTGGTGGAGGAGCGCGCCGCTGCCAAGAAGGCCAAGGACTGGGGCCGCGCCGATGCGATACGCGCCCAGCTGACCGAGATGGGCTGGAGCGTGACCGACACTGCCCAGGGGCCGAAGATCGCCAAGCTGTAATTTGTAATTGATTTGCTGTTATGACGATTCAACGCCAAAAACAGAACAATAGCGCTCTCTGGCTGGTGCTGGGGGGCGCTTTTGTGCTGCGTATGATCCTGGCTGGGGTGACCGAGGGCTACCCCTATGATATGAGCTGCTTTGTGGCCTGGGGCGAAAAGCTGCTGGCCGACGGCCCCGCCGGTTTTTACAGCGGGGGCTATTTTGCCGACTACCCGCCCGGCTACCTGTTTGTGCTGGGTTTTGTGGCACTGGTACGCCAAATTTTTGCCATACCCTACGAGGCCGGGATGACCTACGTGCTGCTGGCCGTGGTGCCCAGCCTGTGCGATTGCGCCGCCGCCGCGCTGGTGTGGCATATTGGCCGGGAAAAGCTGCCCGAAAGCCGCCTGCCGCTGCTGCTGGCTGCCTTTGCAGCCTTTGACCCGCTGCTGCTGTTTGACACAGCGGTGTGGAAGCAGATCGACGGGGCGTTTGCCCTGCCGCTGCTGCTATGCTTTTATCTGCTGGAAAAACGGCGCTACCTGCCTGCGGCGGTGCTGTACGGCGTGGCGCTGGCCATCAAGCCCCAGGCGCTGCTGTTTGGGCCGGTGCTGGCCGTGTGCTTTTTGGCGGCCATCGTGCAGGAAGAAAACCGCTTCCGCGCGTTTTTGCGCTGCTTCGGCGGTGCGGCGCTGGCGCTGTTCCCACCGCTGGCGCTGGGCCTGCCTTACTTTGGCCTGACCAATTTGCTGCCGAAGCTGCTGGAAAAATATGCCGGTACAGCGGCAAGTTACCCCTACGCCACCATCAACGGTTTTAACTGGCTGGCGGCGCTGGGGGGCAACTGGGCGCCGCTGGACAACACCGTGCTGCTGGGTATCACCTGGAAACAGCTGGGTTTTTTCAACATTTTGCTGGTCACGCTGGGGCTGGTGTACCTGGCGGCGCACAGCGTGCGGGAGGGCCGCTTCTCGCCGCTGTTGCTGGCGGCCTATTACGGGCTGGGCATTTTTACGCTGGCCCACTGCATGCACGAGCGCTACATGGTGCCCGGCGTACTGCTGACCCTGCTGGCTGCCGCGCACTGGGATGATATCCGCCTCTACGCGGCAGGCTTTGGCATGTCGCTGACGGGGTTCTTGAATTTAAGCACCGTCTACAGCCTGACCGGCTCCGATGACGAATGGCTGACCAGCGCGACCAGCTCCAGCGTGGCGATTTTGGTCGGCCTGGCCGAGACTGTCTGTTTTGTGCTGCTGTTGTTTGCGGTGTGGGATATTGTGGTTCACGGCCACGCTCTGCCGCTGCCCGCCCGCAAGGCGGAGAACACGGCACCCCCCGCAATACCGGCCTCCCAGCCCAGGTGGCAGCGAAAAGAGCTGCTGGCCATGCTGGCGCTGACGGCGGCGACTGCTGTGGTAAGCTTTACGTACCTGGGCAGCCTTACCGCGCCGCAGAACCCGCTGGATGCCACCGACACGACCCTGAGCGAATCCGTGACCCTGCAGGGGGACACAGCGGCGCTGTGGGTGTACCCGGGCATCTCCTACGGTGGGCGGATGACCGTGACCGACGCCGCAGGCACGACCGTTTATGAGAAAGAACTGGACTACAGCACCTGCTTCAGCTGGACATCGGTGGAATTGTACGCCGACGCGGGCAAAGTTTTCCACATTGCGGTGGAAAACGCGCAGCTGTTTGAGCTGGCGTTCCGCGATGCGGACGGCGCGCTGGTGCCGGTAACGGGTGGTGGGGCCCTGTTTGATGAGCAGGACGCCGTGCCCGAGGCCATCAGCCAGCTGAACAGCATGTATTTCGACGAGATCTACCATGGCCGCACGGGGTACGAGCAGCTGCACCGCCTGCCGGTGTACGAAACGACCCACCCGCCGCTGGGCAAGGATTTTATCATGCTGGGCATTGCGCTGTTTGGCATGACGGCCTTTGGCTGGCGCTTTGCGGGCACGCTGTTTGGTGTGCTGCTGGTGCCGCTGGCCTGGTGCTTTGTGCGCCGCCTGACCCGCCGCCCCTGGGCGGCCGCCATGGCAGGTGTGCTGCTGGCGCTGGACTTTATGCGCTTCTCCCAAAGCCGGTTGGCGACCATTGATATTTATGGAACCTTTTTCATCCTGCTGGGGGCCTACTTTATGCTGTGGTACTGCCAGCAGGTGCTGACGGTGGGCGTGAACGGCGCCGCCCTGCCCATGTTTTTGGGCGGGCTGGCCTTTGGCCTGGGCTGCGCATCCAAGTGGACCGGCATTTACGCTGGGGCCGGGCTGGCGGTGCTGTACCTGGGCGTGTTGTACGCCCGCTGGTGGCAGGGCAAGCCGGGCTTTGCCCAGGAGTTCCGCACCGCATTTTTGGGCGGTGTAGTGTTTTATGTGGTGATGCCGCTGTGCATTTACATTGCATCCTACCTGCCGTACTGGTGGCGCGACCACAGTTTTGGTCTGGCCGATTGGTGGCGGTGCCAGATCTCGATGTACAATTACCACTCCACGCTGGAGGCGACCCACCCGTTTGAGAGCCGCTGGTATACCTGGCTGCTGGGCCTGCGCCCGGTGTGGTATTACCGCAACGGATACCTGCCCGCGGGCCTGAAGGCCAGCATTGCGGGCATGGCCGGGCCGGTGATCTGGCTGGGTGGCCTGGCGACGCTGTTGTGGCTGCTGTGGCGGCAGGTCTCGGGCCGGGGCACCCGCGCGGGGGCGGGGGTGCTGATTTTGTACGGCACGCAGCTGATCCCCTGGATGCTGGTGACCCGGTGTACCTTCCTGTACCATTATTTCCCCAGTTCGATGTTCTGTCTGGCGGCGATTTCGCTGGTGCTGGCCACGGCGAAAGATCAGCGCCGGGCCAGGCGCCTGGGCGCTGCGCTGTGCGCAGCGGCACTGGTGCTGTTTGTGTGGTATTACCCGGCCCTCTCCGGCCTGCCCACCGCCGCCTGGCACGCCGACCTGCTGAACATTTTACCGAGCTTTGGATTTTATTGACGGGGGTTTTGTTCCTTTCTTGAAAGAAAGGAACCGAAAGAACTTTTAATATAATAGAATAAAAATAACCTGTGTACGTGGGAGATATGATCCGGTACACAGGTTATTTTATTTAAGGCAACACCGCACAATTCCCGCCTAGCGGCTTAAGCACCGCTCCGGCGGCTGCGG
>OLRT01000150.1_pt1 | contig 55452 bp, 37 predicted proteins | sample 1672021 | NCBI WGS metagenome assembly OLRT01 (sample SAMEA3136637, study PRJEB25190) | human gut metagenome | reverse complement strand
ACTTCTCATCAAAGTTTAGCAAATTATTATACTAAAGGTCAAGTTGATAATATTGCTAATGGTAAGTCTTCTACTAGTCATACTCATAGTGTTAAGATTAACGGTGTTACTAAAACTATTGCAGCTACTGGTGGAACTGCTGTAGATTTAGGAACTTATCTTACTTCTCATCAAAGTTTAGCAAATTATTATACTAAAGGTCAAGTTGATAATATTGCTAATGGTAAGTCTTCTACTAGTCATACTCATAGTGTTAAGATTAACGGTGTTACTAAAACTATTGCAGCTACTGGTGGAACTGCTGTAGATTTAGGAACTTATCTTACTTCTCATCAAAGTTTAGCAAATTATGCTAAGAAGAGTGAAATACCTACAAAAGTAAGTCAACTTACTAACGATAAAAACTTTGTTACTGGTTCTGTAAGCGGTCAAACTATTACTATCAATGGTGTTTCTACTACTTGGCAAAATACTTGGAGAGGAATTACTGATAGTTATAGTGGAACTTCTACTGGTACAAGTCTTAGTCAAAAAGGCGCAAATAGTTTATATAATGCTTTGCATAATGGATATGCTAGCAGCGCAGGTAATTCTGACACTGTAGATGGTTACCATGCAAGTGGACTTCTTACTGCTCTATCTAATTCTAATAATGGTATTAGTATAACAGTTGGTGGAACTACTAAAAGCATATCGAACATTAGTGTTAATCATGCTAGCAATGCTAATACTGCAACCACATCGTCAATGCTGAAAACATCGGATTGGAATGTAGGTATGTATGTTCCTTCAGACACGCATTATATGTGTTTGGGATATATGAATTGTACTGGCTCTTATGATTGTTTAACCTTATTAGTTACATCTGCTTTTTGGGGCAACCAACATGGCTCACAAGATATAATTACAATTCAGCAAAGTACAAATACAAATGATACTGCAAGGATTCAAACAAACGTAGGAAGACTTAGGTTAGGTGGTTCGCATGAGAGAAGTTTCTACTATTATAAAGATGCTAGCAGGTTTAGACTTTATTTATATGTCTATGTCATAGGTGGAAATTCTTATGGAAGGTGGAATGTTTCTTATTTAGGAGGAAACGCAACGTGGGTTCCTGACCTGCAGCAAAATGTAACCAAATCCTCTTCTTGGATTGGCATTGAATATAGTGCTCAAGTTAATTATGCTAGTAGTTCAGGTTCTGCTTCAAAAGTTTATGGACGAGTAGGAGATACTGGTTCACATGAACTAGTTAGATGTGATATGAATAATGACCAATTTAGAATTATAGCAGGTTCTAGTGGTAATAATAAAGGATGGGCAGAAATAGCTACAGCAGATGAAGGTAATGAACCTATTTATGTAAGACAATATTCAGGTGTATTTAGTTCAGTTGTAAGAACTCTTACTCTTCTTGATGCTAACGGATATACTCACTTCCCTTCTTACATAAACATTGGAGGTAATGAAAATAATAATTCATCTCCTGATAGAGTATGGGGTAGTAATGGTAGTGATAGTTATCTAAGAAGTTATAGAACTAGTGCTTTAAATGTAGCTTCTGCAACTAAACTTCAAACTCCTAGAACTATTTGGGGTCAAAGTTTTGATGGTACTAATAATATTGGTGGTACTATACTTCCATCTGCTACTCATACATATAATCTTGGTAGTACTACATACGTGTTTGAGAAAACATATACTAGATATGTTGATACAGATAACACATACGACCTTCACCTTTCTTGCACAGGTATAGAAGTTTTAAGATTAGCAGCTGCTGACAAATCTGCCAATATTAATTATAATGCAAATATTTCTGGTAATTTATCAGTTAATGGTTTAATATCTAATAAAGGTATACTACCTACAAATTATGAAGTTAATAATAAAGGACTTGCTTGTTACGTTTCAGCTGATGCTTTATGTTCTGGAATTACTGCTATTACTGATAGTATACAAGTTAATCAAGTAACTGTACAATATTCTAATGATAATGGTAACAGTTGGACTAATTATCCTATGAGTAATGATGATAAATTTAATCTATACGCTAATAATGCAGGTTTACATCCAGTTTACTTAGGTTGTAATGTTATCACTGGTAATAATGATGCTGAGAAATTAGCTCAAGTAAAAAAGAACGAATTGATAGTTTCATTTTATATTTCTAATAATTGTTATGCTCAACCTTATTTTGCTAGTGTTGATATGTCGAATAATGATATTTATACTATTTGTACTGTAGAAATACTAAACAATAGCGGTACTGTAATTGAAACTTATACTAAACGTATGACCGGATGGAATCAGCTTAATTATATAAATCTATCTAATGGTAATACGGCTAAGGGTGTAGGAAATGATAGTAGAAGATATATTAGATTTAGATTTAAACATGACCAAAATACTACTGCTTTACGTAATACTATAATAAATAAAATACGAATATTTTCTTTTACTAAGTATTCATTTCCTACTGATAGATTTATGGGTCATACAGGTCATATATATAATTTCGATTATAATATGAATACTTACTTCCCTAATAGTATTCTTGCTAAAGGTGGAGTTACAGCTTATCAATCTTCTGATGTTCGTCTTAAAACTAACATTAATAAACTTAATTGTTTAAATGTTATTAAAAGTATTGGCGGTACTTATGAATTTGATTATATTCGTGACAATAAACATAGTATTGGTTTTATTGCTCAAAATGTAAATAATCCATTACTTAAAGATATAGTTGCTAAAGATGATAATGGTTATTTAAAGATTAACTATTGGAATCCTAAACTTATTAGTCTTGCTTTTGGTGCTTTAACTGAAATAGATGATGAAGTTGATAAACTTAAAGCTAGAGTTAGAGAATTAGAAAGTGAAGTTGAATATTTAAAAAATAAAGCTTATGCCTTACAATAGTGAAAACGGAATTATTAGTGCTCCTGTTAGCATTGATGATGTTAAACAAGCTCTTGGAGAGAGTAGCAATGACCTTGCTACTCTTTGTAAGAGTGAAAATATAAATATATGGAGTAAATATAAACCTATTAGTTGTAAAGGTGATTTTAAAGAATATCCTATTAGAGAAGACTCTGAGGAAATAGTAACATCTTCGTTTAATAAATATACTTGTGTTGTTCGTTGTGGTATGAATATACCTATGGATACTTATAAGAATTTACGTAATAATTATGGAGGAGAAGGTTTTGCAATTAAAGCATGTGAATATTTTTATTATGATAATGTATATGGACTTAACGGTATTGATAAAGATGCAAGTACTGATTCACATAATGTAAATGCTTCAGGAAAACATTTTCCAAAAGGTGGCGTTAATTCTCCTTATAGATTAAGTGATTTTAGAAACTATAACAGTAAAGCAGAAGGTAATATATTCCGAACTTCTATTCCTGTACTAACGTATGTTGAACGTTATTATTCTTCAACTCCTAAATTTAATTGTATTTTATATAAGAAAACAGGTGTTGATGATAATACAAATATTACTATAGATGATATAATAACTGATTTATCTTTAGCTTGGTCTTTTTGGGTTCAAATTCGTTACGATTCACCATATAATGTTAATGATAAGATTTATAAAATTTATTATGTCGGTAATTGTAAAAAACCAACAGATTATATATACGCTAGTAAAGAAATAACTTTTGATATAGGTAATGCTAAAAAAGTTACTATTGTACCTTTTTTAGCATATACTCGTAATTCATCTTTATATGATAATACAAAAATAATTTTTATAGCTCCTCCAGGTGGTATTATTTTTAATTATTATCCTAGACAAATCAATATGGAAAGTATTAAAAGTGGTTCTAGTGGTTTTGTTGATTTCTCATCATTGAGAGAATTATTTGGTGGTAGTTGTATTTGTAAAGCTAGAATATATAAACTTTCTGATGCTACATTTACAATTACTGATGACATATTTAGAAGTGTTGCTGCTTATGGTAATAATAAGAGAACATACGGAAGAGGTCGCGTATCTAATAGCTCTGGTCAAGGTACAGGTTCTGTAACTATTCCTGAAGGTGATATAACAGATTATGTTGAAGTATATATAAGATTTGATAATGTTTATGAAGGAGGTTATTATGGACAAATGTGTCAATTATCTTTTGAAATTAATATAGATGGTGGATGGAAACAAGTTCCTCCAGGAGGTAGTTACATTATGCGTTAAAATGCAGATATTCTTAATATAACAAATGTACTAGAAATGATATTAAATCTATTTATCAAATAAGTATAACTATTTAATAATGCAATTATGAAAATTACAGTAACAAAAATTGTAAGTATGACTTCTAATGTAGAAGCTACTGTAAATGAACTTAGTATTAACGCTAATGTTCGAGTTTGTAACAATGACACTATCGAAGGTGTAGATAATGGTAGTGTAAACAATAGTACTGGTAATCAACTAGCTAGTTTCAGTTATTACGGAAGTAATAATCTTAATATTAACTATAATAGTATTGAGAATGGTAATGTTGCTTCTGTTAGTACTGCTGTTAATGATTTCATTAAAGAACTAGAGAAAAATCCTTCTCTTGTAAGTACTGCAAATACTAATGAAATCTAAGTGATTACTTTGCAAATATATTAAAATATATTATTATATATATAACGTAGTTATATAATAATATATTATTAATATATTTGCACTACAAATTAAACATCAAAATAATAAAGTTATTATGATTAAAGTAAAACAAAGTAATGCTGTTAGTGCATATAATGTACTCAAGCAAATTAAGACTAAAGAACTTCCTGCTGAAGTAGCTATTGCTATTTGGAAGAATGTAAAAGTATTAAAGCCTATTGCAACTTCTTATGAAGAAGCTATTAAAGATTCTAAAGAGTCTCTTAAAGGTGATAATGATGAAGAGATGTCTAAGCTTCTTAATGAACTTCAAAAGAAAGAAACTGATGAAGCTGCTGGTAAATATACTTTTACTCGCACTGATAATGAAAATCGTGCTAAAGTAACTGAGTATTATTCTAATGCTCAAAATAAACTTAATGCTTTTATTAAAGACCTTGATAATAAAGAAGTAGAAGTAGAACATACTACTATTAAAGAGGACGATTTAATTAAAGCTCTTATTGGTACTGATTTTAATATTGGTGTTATTGAACTTATTGATTTCTTATTTGAAGATGCTCCTAAAGCAGATGATAAAGAAGATAAGTAAACATTAAACCCGCCCCGTAGAGAATGTAATTGGTAGAACTTCTACTAATCATACCTTTTACGGGGCGGCTTTCATATTAATAATTTAACTACTACTGATATGGCTTCTATTGCTCAGCTTACTAGTGAAATTTTACATGGTGTAGGTCAGCCTAATAATCATACTCTACGTGAAAGAGTTCGTAATGCTATAATTCATACTCGTAATGAACTTATACGTAGAAGTTATGAAAATCATGCTTACGTTGATAAAATTCATACTCAACGTTTTAAAGTTTCACTTATTACAGTTAATGATGGTGATGTAGAACTACCTAAAGATTATGAAGGAGTTCCACTTGATAAAATTAAAAGAACTCTAGATAAAGTTCCAAGACCTATTAGACTTACTAATAATCTTCCTTTTGATAGAGTTAGTTCTGTAGGATATAAAACTAATAGAGAGTTTCCTTATATTAAAGAAACTACTGCTAGATTTAAAGGAAGTGTTCCTGGACTTTGTGGTGCTATTAGTTATGACTATATTAATGAATATCTTTATTTATTTCCAGCTAGTAAAGATAGAATTGTTCCAGTAGATGCTATTGTTATAGAATCAGCTTTTGAACATCCTAATCAAATTCTAAATATTAATGAAGACCTTACTGTTGAGAATCATCTTTATGATGACAACGAATGGTTACTTAGTGAAGATATGATTGGTCAAATAAAAGAAATAATATATAAAAGGGAACTATTAAATCAACATCAAGAAACAGATGAAGTTCCTAATACTATAAAATATAATTAGTGTATGACTGCTGTAAGACTTAATCCAATAAATATGAGTAAGTATCATCAAGATATGAAAGATGCTTTTACTCTAGAACTTGAAAGAGCTAGACTTTCTTATGATGAACTAGCTGGTAATATAGTTGAAAAACGTTCTAAGATTGTTCCTTATGTTGATAGTTTTGCTCTTCCTGTAATTGACTATCCAGAGTTTCAACAGAACAAGTATATAAATGGTCGTCTTGAAAATGCTGCAAAAGGTATGTATGAAGATAAACGTAATGACCTTGAACATAAACATCTATGTTTTAGACTTGTTGCTTATGCTGTCGATTTACGAAAGATGAGTGAGTTAGAACAAAAGATTAAACTTTATGAGAAATGTATTGCTCTAAATTATGCTGAATATAGAAATATAATTGGTATATTTTATAATAAAGTACATGATGTTCTAATTCTTAAAGCTCATGGTTATCGTCTTGAAGGTAAACTAGGTTATGTTTGCATTAATAGAGTTCTTAATACTGGTTGTAAGATTTGTGACTTTGTTGCAACTAATAAATACAAGAAAGAACTTGAAGCTAAAGGTATTAGAATTTGGAATAGAGAAGAAGCTGAATTTGCTAAAGCTAATGGTTTAGAATATGATGCAGTTGACCCTAGGATTTATAAAGCTGATGAAAGTTGGTATGAACTTGCTCTTTGTAATTGTACTCTTCATAGAGCTTATGGTTATAAACTAAGCATGATTGATTATCGTTCTGTAAAAGTCAGGCAATATACTAATGAAGGTTTAATTAAACTTACTGGTGGTGATAAAGAAAAGATATGTCATTTACCTGTATCTCTAAAAATTAAACTAACTTTGTGTTTACAAGTAGATAAATTAATGTATACTAAATTTGTTAGAAATGAAAATCAAACGAAATGTGGATTTGAAGCGCATCATTGGTAAAGTTGATAACGACTTTAATCTTAGTGAAAGTGATTGGATTCCTCGTGCTGCTGCTTGGATAATTGATGCACTTAGTCAAATGAAATGTCTTCCTATGGCTAAGAAAACTAGAAGACTTCAAATAATCAATCGTATAGGTATATTTCCTTGTCAGTTAAATGCTACTGATATTAAAGTATTTGATGATTATGGTTGTGAAATAAAACAACTTGAAGCTAATAATAGTTGTTGTAATTCAGGATTTGGTTCTAAAACTAATGTAGAACCTAGTCCTGAAATTGCTGTTATAGACGATACCAATAAAACTGGTCGTAATTTTATGAAGGTTGCAACTATTAGAAGAGCTGATGATAGTCGTAATTTTGTAACAACTAATAATGGTCATATCGAACTTAACTTTGATACTGATTGGATAAATATTCAAAGTTTTGAACCTATGACTTATTATGATGATTATTATGATTGTGAAGTTCCAATGGTTTATGATAATGGTATTCTATTAGAAGCTATAAGTTTTTATATTCTATATAAATATCTTAGTCGTGGTAGTCATCATCCAGTTTATGATTTAAAGAGTAATAGTCCTGTTACTAATCCTTATATTCAATGGAAAGAATTAAAGAGTAAAGCTATTACTTCTGTTCGTAATGATTTATATAATGCTGATGGTTGGAGAAACTTCTTCTACAACTCAACATTTGACCCAAGAAGATAATAATTATGAATATAGTAAAAGAACTTAATTTGAATAAAACTCCAAACGTTATTCCTAATGGAAGTTTGGTGTTTGCTAAGAATATTAAAGTTAGTCCTGATAATTCGTATATTACGAATGAAGAAGGATTAACTTATGCTCTTAGTACTCCAGTTGAAGGTAAAATAGTAGGTATAATTCCTTGTATGAAAGAGATTGTAATACTTAGTTACCTTGAAGCTGATACTGGTGAACATAGTTCTCATATTTACCGTTGTGTAGAAAATGAAGTTACTGGTCTTCTAGACTTAAATGAAGTAGGTAATGCTTGGACTTATAGCGGTGGTAAAATTGTAGGTACTTATACTTATAACGTAAATGGTGAACTTATTATAGCTATTGGCGAATATGATATTGTTAAAGTTGAAGAAGTTGCTGGTAGAGATGACGATGTTATTAATCCTGGTGATGAAGACGATAATGACAATAAAGTAAACGCTCAAAAAATAACTAAAGAATATATTCCTTTAAAGACTATAAATCTAGATAGAGCTAATGCTAGTGATAATCCTGAAGTATATTCAGTTTGCGCTAACATTCCAATAGCTAATATAAGTCTTGAAGAAAGAGTTCCTGGTAATAGTATGCCTAATGGTATATATCAATTATTTATTCGTTATGAAATAGATAAAGATTATTATACTAATTGGATGCCTTTAGGTGGTTCTTATCATGCTCTTAATATAGAGAATAAAACTGTAATTAATCACGTATATAATGTTACTGGTGATTCTAATTTAGCTTTAACTCGTTGTGTAGCTGCATACAATAATAATAATAAAGATTGTAACTATAATTTTAAGTTTCGTATAAGGTTTGATGATACTTATAATTATAAAGCTTATCAAATAGGTTATATACTTAAACATGAAGAAACTGCTCTAGCTCGTATCTGGCGTAAGTTTAATACTGATGTTCGTGACTTCATTTTTGATGCTGGTAATTTTGAAGAAACAACAATAGATGAATTAACTGCTAATAGTTTTAATTTATTCAATGTTGCTTCTCTTTGTAATTATGAGAATCGTCTTTATATTGCAAACTATGATGAGAGTGATTATAATGTAGACCTTACAAAATATGCTGAAGGTATTAGAGCAAACATGATTTATGAACCTTGTTCTAATTTGGTTTCACTTAATATTAATACTGTAAATTATGAGACTTATACATTTAGTTGGTCAACTGGTGGTATAAGTGCTGCCATTGTTGAGATTAAAAAACCTTCTAAAGATGTTATTGTAAATGTTAATGGTCGACGTACAACTTATCATACTGTAATTAATGCTAGAGACTATAATGAACTTAAAAGATATGTATGTTGGGTAACAACTGAAAGTGAGAATATTGCTGATTTTGATAACTGTGCTTTTGGTGGTTATGGTGGCAAACATATATTTCCATGTACTAATGTAGCTTTTGGTATTTATGGCGGAGACAATCCAACGTTTGATATTATTACTGTTCCAGTTAAAGGTTATTCTAATAGACTATATGATAATTTAGGTCAAGGTGGTGGAACAAGTCATAAACATACTGGTCTTAAACTTACAGGAGGTGCTGCAGGTGTTTTTTATCATGGTTATACTGCTGTATGTTCATATCGTCCTAATAGATTTAGAATGAGTAAAAGTACAAATACTAGAACTTATTCAAATACTATTATGGTAGATAATGCTATTAGAACTTTAATGCCTAATAGTGTATATAACTTCTTCATTCATTATGTTCGTAAAGACGGTAGTTATACTAACGGTTATCAATTAAAGAATGATGTTCGTCCTGATGCTATTATTAATTCTGTAGTAATGACAGGTAGCGATAGTGTAGATGTTCAATTAAGTAAATTAACTTCACTAAGAGAAAGAACTAGTAGTAGTTCTTCCGGTAATGATAGAGATTTTACTAGTTTGCTTTCTATTGATGCTCTTAAAGATAAATATGCTTACGAAGTTGTTAGTACTGCTGTTTCGCCTAGTGATTCAAATACTCTAAGAGGTACTAGTTTTGGTTATTATAAAAATTACAATGGAGACCTTTTATTTAAAACTGGTTCTACTCATAATTTTAATAATACTAACGATAATGTACTTTATAGAATTAAAGTTGGTTTTACTAATATAAAAATACCTGATGATTATGTAGGTTTCTTCTTTAGTTATGAAAAGCCAGAAACTACAAATAGTTATCAAGCTTATTGTATTAAGAAAACAAACAATGGTGCATTGTTTAAAGCTAGTGAAGTAGAAACAGGTAAGATTAACTATAACGGTTCTATCTATATTCCTGAATACAAAATAACAGATGAAGGCTTTAAACTTCCTACTACAAATCCTGCTTATATAAATAATGCTGGTATTGTAGCTAGTAATGCAGTAGATGATGACGAATTAACTAACACTGTAAATACTGCCGGTTCTGATGGTGGTATAGTTCTTTCTCTTAAAAATGGTGACGGTAAAGTTACTCCTGAAATAGGAGAAGTAGGAAATGTTATGATATTCAATCGTAACATATATTGTAAGAAAGATAAACAACTTATTAGTTTTGGTCCTATATGTTTTAAACGTTCAGACATTGAAACTTATAGTTATGCTGATGTTAAAGACGATACTAAGTTCCCTAATAATTATGTTAATGATTACGATTTTAATTATCCTGCTTTTTATGTTAACGATAAAACTTTAGTATATGACCGTAAGATATATATATCTGATACTGGTAAAGTATATGATATATCTGAAAAAAATGCTATTGCTAAAGATTGGACGTCATTTACTAAAGCTTATGCTAGAATTGTCAATTATAGTAAGTTTAGCAGAGTTAATACAAATGCTATTTCAATAAAGAAAGAACCTGAGTATTTAGTAGGTGTTTTAGGTAGTGAAGAAGGTGGTACTGGTACTCATCAACGCAGTGCTAATATTATTGTTAAGCCGTTGAATGCTACAGACCTTATAGAATTAAAAGATACGTATATAGAAAGTAATTATAAACTTTATAGTAATTATAAAGATAATCTTAATTATGATTCTTATAAACGTGCTACTATTCGTCGTAGTGATGTAATTGGTGATGAAAGTCTTGCTAACTCATGGAGACACTTTAGAGCAAACAACTATAAAGTGCTTTCCAAGAACAAAGGCAACATTACAAATATCATTGGCGTAGGCACTGCATTTTTCGTCCACACGGAGCATTCTTTATTTTACCTTAATAGAGATAACCTCCTCAAGACATCGGGCAACATAGCGCAATTAGAAATGCCAGATTTGTTTGAAGTAGAACCTATTGAACTATTTACTAGTAATCATGGTTATGGTGGACTTCAACATCCTCAAGCTTGGACTGTTAATAGTAATGGTTATTGGTTTGTAGATGCAGATAATAAACGAATATATAATTTCGATAATAATCATCTTACTGATTTAACTAGTGATATTCTTAATTGGATGAACAATGTTCAAATAGCCGATGCTCACATGGTTACAGATTTTGCTAATGCTCGTGTAATTATGTGTCTTGCTTACTATAGTAAAGATGTCGGAGATAGAGAACATAATCAACCTGCTTATATTACTTTATCATTTAATATGATTAGTAAGAAGTTTATTAGTCTTCATGACTATAAATTTAGCTTAGGTGTAAATACTAAAAATCATTGTTATTTTTATTATGCTGTAACAACTAGTTCTTTCCTTTATTGTTTCCATAAAAATACTCCTTTAGGATTCTATGGTAAAACTGGAGATTACGCTGGACTTGATGACCATGCTTATGGTTTTCCAGCTATGAGTACAAATCTTACTATACAACATGAAGATGGTACTGAAGAAACTAGAACTGTTAATCCTGCTATATTTGATGTTATTGTAAATGAAAATTACAATATTCCTAAATGTATTAATTCTATTAGTTATATACTTAATAAAGAGTATGCTTACTTTAGTAATCAAGTTACTAGAATGGCTGAACCACTTATGGACAATGGAACTTATGGTGATATAGAACATTATAGTGGTGATAAACTTCGTATTTATACTGATAGCAATGATACAGGTGACTTAGATATTTCAGGACATAAAATGATTAATGATGATACTGTAACTAGAGATAGAACTCCAGATTACAAAGTTCCTTATTATGATAAAGGTATTTGGAACTTTAATTATATAAGGAATTATATTAGTAATAAACTTACTAAAGAAGAGATATGTAAACGTTATAACTTGGATATTAATAATCTTACTCCTACACAAGAAACTAAAATTCAAACTATGCTTAATAATCCAAGTGATGAACGCAATCTAGTTTATGGTCGTTATTTCGTTATTAGATTTATCTTTAGAAATATAGATAATGTTCCTTTTAGATTTGAGGATTTAAATATTAATTATTCAAAGTATTAAATTATGACTGGAAAAATTAAAAGAAGAAGTCTTCGTTGTGGTGGTAGACCTAAAGCTGACTTCGGTAGTCTTTTTACTTCTCTTATAGCTCCTGCTTTTAATGCGGCAGGTTCTATAGCAGATGAGTCTATAGACAATAATAAGACTATTACTAATGGTATTGTTAATAACAATACTACTATTCCTAGTGACCCAACTAAAACTCCTACTATGAGATTAGGTGGTAGAAAGAAATGTTGGATTGGTGCAGCTATTGGTGCTGCTACTAGTATAGTAGGTTCTTTATTTGGTAATAGTGCTCAGAAGAGAGAAATGCGTAGACAACAAAGTATTAGAGATTGGCAAGATACTACTCAAGAAGCTGCTAATATGACTTCTGTTCTTAATAATAGTCGAGATTATCAAGAAGATTATCTTAGACAATTTAGAACTGCTGCTAGGCTTGGTAAAACTCTTGGAGCTAAAGGTATTTATATTACTGATGGTGGAAATGCTACTAAGATATCCAACAACACATACCTTCTACGGGGCGGTTCTCATGAAGATGTGAATGAGACTGGTCAAACAGGTATTGGTATTAATGTTGGTGGCAATGAAGTTGAAGCTGAAGGTGGTGAAGTTGCTCAGAAGAAGAATGGTGCTCTAAGAATCTTTAGTGCTCAACCTATTCTTGGTAATGGTATGAGTCCTGCTCAAGCTATTCTTAGAGGTTATAATAAAGATTCTGTATTTAGTCAACAACAAGCTTTTAAGAAAAGAAATGGTCTTAAAGATGATGGTAGTGCTAAATATGGATTTGGTGGAGATATAAAAAGTATTTGGAATTTTATTAGAAGTAATAGAAGCCCTATTGATAATATTGCTGCATTAGCTACTGCATATCAAAAATTAAATCCTAATAGTAACTATAATAAACAAAAAGGTAAGTTCAAAGGTGGTACTTTTAGAGGTGCTGGTGCAGGTGGTACTTGGACTAATGATTATAAATCTAATAAGGGTTTCGATAACTTTAATGATGCTTACGATGATGCTGTAGAACATAATGCTAAAACTTTTATTTTCGGTAATAAGAGATATAATACTCTTAAAGAAAATAATCCTATTAGAGAAATTAATAACAGAGCTGTAGGTTCTTGGAGAGACAGTGTAGTTACTAAAGATAGAACTGGTTATGGTAAAGATTTTGGACCTATAAAGGGTGGTGCTTCTTTAATTCCAATAATTACAGAAACTTATACTCCTAAAAGAATTAAACATAAATTAGGTGGTGGTTTAACTTCTAAAGATAGAGGTTCTTCTAAACGTCCTTATCCTTCGGTATCATCTAAAGATTTTGCAGGTGGTGGTAGAAGTTATCCTATTCCAACTAAAGCTGATGCTGTTGATGCTTTAAGACTTGCTGGTCTTCATGGAAGAAATGATGTTAGAAGTAAAGTATATAATAAATATCCTAGTCTTCGTCCTAAAGCTTTAGATGGTATGTATGTTCCTTTCAATAAACGTTATACTTCTATTTATGATGCTCCAGATTATGATTCTGATTATAATGGTGGTAATGTTTTAGGTAATGGTGAAGTAACAGTTACAGCTAAAAGAATTAAGCCTACTTTTATGAAACCAAATAATGATGCAATGAATCTTATTAAAGTTCCTAAAGAAGAGGTTCCTTATATTCCACAAAGACATAATCGTAGTCGTACTATATTTAGTGGTGGAGATTATTTAGGATTAGGTATTGATACTCTTGCTGCATTAAGTACAGGTCTTGTAAATTATAATACTGCTGGTAAGTATACTCTTCCTGATAGAGCTCCTATTATTCAAGCTAGTAAATTACCTACAACTTATAATGTCAATCCTGAAATAGAAGAGGTTAAACGTTATAGAGATAAACTTACTGGACAAACATTCAATAATACTTCAAGTTCTGTAGCTGCTCTTAATAGAAGTGGTGCTATTAATCTTGATGCTCTTTCTAATCTTAGTAAACTTTGGGCTACTAAAGAGAATGAAGAGAACAAGATGCTTACAGAAGATGCTAAGAATCAACAAACTGTTGCAGCACAGAATGCACAGAATGAACTTGCTCGTCAAAGCGAGATTGCTAGAATTAAGAATGAAGCTATTCAAGCTAAAGGTGATGCTCTTAATGTTGGTCTTAGTGGATTATCTCAAGCTTGGACTAATTTCTGGACTGCTGGTAGAACTGCTTACGAAGATGACCAAACTAGAAGGGCAATAGTTGCTTCTAGTAAAGATGCTACTCCTACTAGACTTATTGAAATGGGTTATGATTTATCTCCTGACCTTGTAGCTAGTCTTTATAGAACTGCTAAATATGATAGAACTAAACGTTTCTATTTGTCTAGATTGTCTTCTGCTCAAAGACAAAAATATGGTATAAATTAATATTATATAAATACTTCTGATAGTGTTATTACTATCAGAAGTTTTACTATTTTTGTAATCAGTAATCAAATAATAATATTATGGCTTATAAAAACAATCAAAGTGGTATTAGTATTGGTGGATATGTTCCTCAACGTATACCAGTTCGTGCAAATATTGAAGCTCTTAGTCAAGCATTAAATAAAATTGATGAGCGTTCTGATAAAGCAATTCAACAAAAGTCTGCTATTACAAATGCTATTGGTCAATTAAAACTTAATGCTGCTGAGGATAAATGGAAATACGATTATGCTAAACGTATTGAACAAAAGATTAATGATGCAGCTCAATATGGTGATTATAGTAGAGCATTAGATGTTGCTACTGAACTTGCTGGAAGTGCTACTTCTTCTCCTGAAGTTATTGGTCGTATTCGAGCTAATGAAGCTTATGAAAAGAAGAAAGGTGAAGTTGAGTCTCTTGCTAATAGTGGAGTTATTAGTGGTCTTACTAAAGAACGTTGGCTTGCACAAAATAAATATGCTTATGAAGATATTCGTGATGCAAATGGTAATATAGTTGGAGGTACAGATTGGAAAGCTGGATGGGACCCAGTTAAGAAAGTTGATATGTCTAGACTTGTTACACTTGCTGGTCAACTTGCTGCTCCTGTAAAACGTGCTACTAGCAGTACTTCTCAACGTAGTGTTTCTGATGAACAAGGTATAGGTAATGGTGGTACTAGTACTCCTGAAGGTCTTCGTTCTGTAAAAACTGGTTATAGTACTTCTAGTGGTTCTAGTTTCCAAAGAGAAACTTTAACTAAACAAAAGATTGATGAAATTTATAATAAACTTTTTGCTCTTGACCCAGATAATATGAATGCTCTTATTCAACAATTTGATGATGTACAATGGAAAGTCAATCAACTTAAAGATGAACTTAGTACTACTACTGACCCTGAAAAACGTAAAACTCTTCAAAATAGTATTGATTCTTTTAGTAATGATATTTATGATGCTAATGGTCAACCTCTTAAAGTTAAAGAATATATGCTTAGTAAAATAGGTGTTATTACTAAGAATATGGCTTATGATAATACTAGCGTTAGTCATACTTCAGGTAGTTCTGAAACTAGAGGTTTAACTTATGGTACTAAATATGCTCCTAGTTCTGGTACGAATACTAGTAATATAACTGCTTCACTTCATACATTAGGAGGAACTTATTATAGTAATCCTGGTGAAGTATCAACTAGTATTCAAAATGATAATTCTTGGTTTCAAGAGCAACTTTCTCAAGGTGGTGTATTAAATTAAAATAATAAAATTATGCTTAGTAAAAAAATATACAATCAATTTATAAGTGATGGAGATTATGTTGGTGCTGCTAATTATTTATCTCGTGCTCACTTTAGTGACCCAGTTAAACAGTCTCTTGTAAATCAAGCTATAAAGAAACTTAGAACTGATGGTCGTAGAATACAAGGTATGATGAGTAGAGCTGATGAAAATCAGCGTAAAGCTTTTAGTTTTCTTAATGCTGTAAATAATAATGGTATTCTTCCTGGTCTTAATAATGGTACAGATGCTGATGGTAATAGACGTGGTTCAGATAATACATTTAGTAAAAATTATGCCGAAGCTAAACGTAGATTAGGCAGTCAAGGTTCTAAAGAAGCAGAAAGTTTATCTATTAAATTTGGTGGACAAACTGAGAAAAGAAGACTATTAGGTTTAGATTGGCTTGCTAAAGACTATGAGTATAAAACTGATGCTTTTGAAGATATGCTTAGAAGAAGCAGACTTAGTAAAGATGCATTAATTAAATCAGGAGCTAAAGTTAAAATAAAAGACGGTCAATATATTCTTGATATTAGTAAACGTAATCATTTATTTAATAAAGTATATAATGCTTTACTTAGTACTAAAGGATATGATAATAATTATAGATTTCAAGTAGCTGGTATTGATGCTAAAGGTAAGCTTATAGGTGTTAGTGATTTAGATAAAAATTGGATTAATAGAAGAAGTAGAACAGATATAACCGATACTGATGGTTATTATATTAATCCTACAGGTAATAATAATTTTGAAATGCCTAATAATATTGTAGCTGTTGCTAACAAAGCTATCCGCCCCGTAAAAGATAATGATATTAATGGTTCTAAATTATCTACTGTTAGTTCTATGATTCTTCCTTTTAATAGTGCTCGTAGAAAACAAATTAGTGATGCTCTTAATACTGGTAGACTTAATACTGAATTAGCTAATGCTTTAGTAAAAGAGAATGGTAATGCCATTCTTAATGGTCTTATGAATGCTGATTTTACTCAATATGAAATGTATGTTACTGATGAAGAAAATCCTGATGACCATACTACTGTTCGGCATTCAGTAGATACTAGTAACGAAAAAGCTAATATTCAAGATTTATTACGTGCTGCTATTGCTAGTGGAAAGTTTGACCCAGAAACTCAAGTTTCTCTTGGTATGCAAGGTAATCAAACTGGTTATGTTATTACTATTCCAACTAAGATGGATAATGATACAGAAACAGGTAATAGAGTTGAAGATATTAAACAGAATAGTCGTCAAATATTTATTCCTGATTTTATGAATGGTGAAGCTGAGAAACTATTCTCTCAAAATTCTCAGACTAGAGCTATGAAAGAACTTGCTAGTATGGAAATGTATAATTATCCTGTTGATATTCCTCAAGATGGTAGACTTAATGTTTATAATGACCCTTCTACCGGAAAGGCAGTTTATCAAATGGAATATGATAGCGGTAGAGTACAACCTTTAACTAGAGAAGATGCACTTCGTAAAGTTAATAAAATGCTTATAGTTGAAGATGGTATCGATTTAGCTAATAAACAATTTTATGATGAAGATGGTAATCTTCGTAAAGGTCTTAAAAATAAAGATGGTTCTTTAAATGCTCAATTTCAACAAGATTTAAATAGACAAGTAGACACTTATGTTACTAGTGCTATGAGTGAACTTTATCCACAAGCTTGGCAAAGTTTTGCTCCTATTGCTAATAATGTTATAAATGGAGATTTTTCATCTGAAGAATATAAGACTAAATTAGCTAAAGCTATGGATAGTTTTGTAGATACAGATAATATTAATCTTATTAATAATCAAAGAGCTATTTATTCTAATTATATTCTTAGTAATATAGGAATATATGATAATGATGCTTATAACATTGATTAATTATGAATACAGAAAACGTTTTTAATAATAGTGGAATTATAGTTAGTAATCCTAATTATAATCCTAAAACAAAGAAGGGTCGTGCTCAACAACCCTTCTTTCATACTTTAGATATAAGCCAAGATATTACATCTGGTGCAGCTAATGAATTTGCTAAGAATGCAGATGATGCTTGGGTAATGGGTGATACTCATAATTATCAACGTTATGGTGTTACTCCTAATCTTATTACCAATCTTGATAAAGAGCGTGCTGAAAATCAATCAAACTTCGCTAAAACATTTAATTCTTTAGGTCAAGCTCTTGTTAGTGAAACAATTCTTGGTACAATTAAAGCTGTACCTGATTTGTTTGATGCTATTACTAATGGTATATTTCAATCTGATGGAGATTATCAAAATCCTATTAGTAATAAACTTCAAGAGTGGCAAGATTATTTTAGAAATGAAGTTGCTCCAATATATAGTGACCCAGAGCGTAATGATATTTATAATGGAGGTCTTACAAATTGGGGATGGTGGACTAGTAATGCACCTAGTGTAATGTCTAGTTTAACATTACTTCTTCCTAGTACTGGTATTGTTAAAGGTATTGGTTATCTTGGTAAACTTGCAAAGACTTCTAAGTTAGCTAGTATGACTAGAAACGGCATTAAAGGTATTGCTGGTATAGATAGAGCTATAGCTTCTAATAAAGAACTTAATGCTTTACAAAAAGGTATTAATAAAATTATTGGTAGTAATGGTATTGTTGTTGGTTCTGATGTAGAAAGTACTGCTAGTAGATTTGCTAGTATTGGAGGAAATGCTCTTTTACAACGTACTATGGAGAATTATCAAGAAGCTCAAGGTGTATATAAAGATATGTACAATGAAGCTTATGATAATCTTAATAGAATGAATGCTCAACAATATCAAGATTTTGTTAATAAGAATCCTGAACTACTTCAAGATATTGATACTAATGATAAAGAAGCTGTTGCAAGACGTATTGCTAAGAAGTCTGCTGATACGGATTTCCTTATGAACTATAGTAATATAGTATTTGATGTTATTCAAATGTACGGTCTTCGTAACATGTGGAAAGGTATTAGAAATTCTGATGCTGGTAGTGCCGCTGTAAGTAGAGCTGCAAGATTAGAAAAACTTAAAGTTGGTAAAACTGCTGAAGAGTTTGAAAAATACTATGCTAATATAGGTAAGATGAAGAAAGCTGGTTGGTGGATTAAAGACCATGCTAAAGCTGAGAAACTTGTAATAGCTGGAGAACTTAGCGAAGGTATTGAAGAAAGTGTTAACTATATATCTCAAATGGATGGTATGAATGTTGGTAAACTTCTTCTTAGCGAACAAGATGCTGACCATTCTCCTTTTGATAATCGTCTTCAAAAGTATCTCAAAAGTGGAGGACTTGCTGACTCTGCTTTTTGGGGTGTATTAGGTGGTGTTGTATTTCATCATTTAGGTAGTGGTTTTGGACGTATTAGACAAACATTTGAAGATAGAGCTAATAAAAAAGAAGATAAAACTACTGGCGAACAAGGTAAGTCTTCACCTTTTAGTATTAGTGAACTTGGTGAAACTAAATCTCGTAAAGCTGATATTGCTCACTGGGGAAAAGATACTAATCTTTATATTGAAAGGATAAATAAAATCAATGATGGAAAGAATCCTTTTGATAACGATAAAAGTTTTACTAGTCCTGAAGAAAGTCAAGCTGCTAAAGAAGCTGCTGAAAATGACTTTATTACTAGATTAGCTTTACGTGCTGGTCATCACGGTAATCTTGATTACTTGAAATCATTCTTACAAAGTGAAGAAATTCGTAAAGCTATGGTAGAAAAAGGTGTAGTAAATGAAGCTGAATCTAAACAAATTCAAGCTAATAATGTTGCTAAAGTTGATGCTGTTATGGACGCATATACTAAAGAACTTTCAGGTCTTATAGGTATCGTTCAAAATAGAAATCATAATAAAAAAGAACCAGACCGTGTTCCTATTGAATATCTTCAAGAAATAGCTAGTGCTAATGTTGTTTATAATCAAAAGATAGCAAATACTAAAAATAAAGAACAAGTTGCAGATAATCTTATAAACACAGTTCTTAATGAAGAAAACATTAGAAAAGTTATTGGTCAAAATTATACTGGTGAACAAGTAAAAGGTGCTGTTCGTCATGCCCTTATAACTAATATGATTAGCGATTTGTATGCTAGAAAGAAAGAACTTATAGCTAAAAATCGTAAGACTATTAGTGATAAAGTAGCTATTGATAATATTAATCGTACTATCAATGAGTATAGTGATATGCTTTCTAATGATGAACTTCGTCTTACAACTGCTGTTATGCTTGCTAGTGAAAGAGACGAGCAAGGTAATCTTGGACGTAATAGTCAAGACCCTTTAGCTAAAGATTATGATGATTTATTTAGTGGTGTTGATGAAAAAGGGGTTCAACTTACAGATGAAACTATTGTTCGTAACTTTGAAAGATTTGCTAAAGAAAATGGTCTTTCTAAAAGACTTGCTGAGTTTGATAGTTCTAGTAACGTACTTAATCAAATTCAAACTGCTAATAATAATATAACTAGAATTAATAATCTTGTTAAAGAAGCCGATAAAGAAAAGAATAGTACTGGTATTAAACTTTCTGACCTTATTCTCAAACAAGCTGAACTTGAACTTTCTCGTAGATATGACCAAGCTCAAGTTGTCAATAATGAAACAGACCTTGCTGCTGAACTTAGTTATAAACAAAACACTATGAATGAAGCTCGTAAGAAAGTTATTGACACTAGTTATAAGTATATTGATGATTTAGCTGATAAATATAAAGATGAGGAAAATGGTAACATTCGTGCTGCTGTAAACGCTTACTTTAATGATGAGCAAAATAACTTTGATGATGCTACTTCTTTTATGACTAATAAAGAAAGAGAAGCTTTTAAAGAAAGTCTTGATGCTCTTCATCTTAGTAGCGGTCTTAACTATAGATTAGCTAATACAATTCAAGATAGTTTAATTCTTAGAACTAAGATTAAAGCTGCTAGAAATAAGGCTAATGATGGAGAAGAAGAACCTGAAAGTACTACAAATAGTACTACTACAAATGGTAATACTCCAACTCCTACTCCTAGTCCTGCTCCAGCTGCTAGTCCAACTCCTACTCCTCAAGGTGAACCAGAACAGTCAGGCACGCAAAATAATGCGCCACAATCACCTCAACCTGCCCCGACGAATAATCAATCAGCACCACAACTCGAAAGCTCTCAGACGCAAGGAAATACGCAACAGGGCAATTCTCAAAAGGAAAAGGCTAAACCAAAATTTGATGCAAGCAAATCACAAAACTTGTCGTTTAATGATGATGGTGATGTTACTGGAATAACTAGTGAAGATAATGGTCGTTTTACTCTTATACCTGGAGAAAATAATCAGTATGAAGTTATGTCTAATGATGGTAGACACGCTTGGCATGATGATAAACTTTTTGAGAATGCAGAGCTTGCTAATGAAGATGATATTGAACTTGTTCATAATCCTTATATTACTATTGATAATGATGGTAATGTTATTGGTTTTGAAAAAGGTTTATTAGGTACAGAAGCTGATATAGCAGCTTATGAAAAAGCTCTAGATGAACAAACTAAACAAGAAGAAGAAAGTCAAGAAGAAGAGGAAAGTAATACAACTACCACATCTTCTACGGGGAGGCTTGAGGAAACAACTCCTCCTCCTGCTGCTAGTGCTGAGGAAGGTAATGAAAAAGAAGAAGCAAGTACTCCTGCTACTGAGACTAAGAAAACTATTGCTAATCTTGATATGGACGAAAGTACAGCTTTAAATATGGAACTTAGTCGTAATATCATGGGCGCTTTAATGGATGATAATGTTGATGTAGATGAAGTAATTAAACAACAAAAAGATTCTCTTATTTCTCAAGGATTTGATAGCGATGAAGTTAATAAATATGTAGATGATTATGCTAATGAGGCTAAAGTTATGTTTGGTTCTTCTGTTGCAGATTTGTATCTTCAAACTGTTTCTGTAGAAACTCAGAAGCTTGATAATCTTACTGGAGAATTTATTAAAGCTGCTGATGATTTTCTTAATACTTACGCTAAGAATACAAAGATGGTTCAGCGTAACGGAAAATACTATGGTAGACTTGAAGATATACTTAGATATATAGAGCAAGAATCTAAATATACTGGTGCTCCTGAAATATTTTATAATTCTCTTAAAGATTATCTTACTAGTGAAGCTGCTAAAGATAAATTTGTTTTAACTGATGTTGAAGAAATAGATAAAGCTGATTTCTTACGTAATGTACATAAGAGTAGTTATGTTCGTAGTGTAGAACTTGGTGCTCAAAGTCTTATTACTACAGTTAAACTTGACTTATCTGAAGTGACTGACGAAGATGGTATTAAAGCTGCTCAGAAAGAACTTAAATTAGTTAATTCTAATGATGCTCTCGAAACTGAAATTAGTAAAAAGAATAAAACTAATACTACTATTCTTCTTTACAAACATAATGGTGTTACTATAGGTTGGCAAGCTTTAGCTAGTATTGATAAAGGTACTGGTCTTTATGTTAGACCTGCTGATGATTGGATGCACACTATTGCTGGAGATAATAATACTCCTGATGGTCCAGTTAAAGAATTTATTAAAGATATTCTCAGTAGAGATACTATTGATGGGATAGATTATTCTACTCTTGATGATATTGTTTATAAAGCAGCTTTTGATAAGTTATCTAAAGATGAATATAAACAATTAGTTGCTGCTTTTGCTTCTCATAAAGGAATACAACGTGCAGTTAATAATCATTATGTTAGAGATGCTGAAAATCCTAATTATGAGAAACTTCTTAATGGTCTTGCTAAACTTTGGAGATATTGTTATCAAGTAAAACCTACAAATAATGTAGCTGTTGGAGAATATAATGATATTCTTATTGACAGTATTGATACATATTATGATAAACTTAGAGAAGAAATTAATATTGCTACAAATGTAGCAAATGGAATTTATACTCCTAGAGTTAATGTTCTTTCTAAAGGTGAAGTAATTCGTGCTCATAATAAAGAACTTACTCCTGATGGAAAAACTAGACCTTCTAAAGATGTAGCTCGTCCAATAAAAGAAGTTCTTAGTAATAGTAGTGAAGCTTATATAGGTGCTACTTCTAACGGTTATGTAGCTGTTTCAGGACTAGGTACTCAAAAGTATACAGGTTATAATAGTGCTAGTGGACAAACATTCTTAGCTCTTCCTAATACTAATGGTACTATAGATTATGTTGCAGCATTTCCTAGAGTTTATATAGGAGATACTTATTATCGCAATGGAGAGAAAGTTAATGCTCCTGAAAATAGAATACTTAATTCTTTAGTAGATTCTGTTACTGCTCAATTAGAAGAAAGACTTGCTAACGTTAAGTCTCTTGATGATTGGAATGAAGTTAAAGAGTTTATTAATGATATATTTAATTTTAGACGTAATGCTATCTTATCTTTAGGAAATTCTATTGTTGTTCAGAATAATGGTAATTTAGTTCTTAAAGCTAATGGTAACGAATATACATTCTTTGCCCGTAGTGCTAAAGACCCTAATGCTGCACCAAATGTAATTAAACGTAAAGATGGAAAGCTTTATAAGTTTGATGATGTATCTGATTTAATAGAAGATATTAAAGCTAGTGCTAAAATTAATATAAGTTCTAGTCTTCTTAATGGAGATAACAATACTAATCTTCCTACTAAAAATAAATTTATTAGTAGAGATAAAACAGGCTTTCATATTAATATTCCAGCATATAACGGAAAGAATGCTTTTGATATTAATAATAGTACTTATAGTCAATTCCTTATTGACAATGATTTAGTTCGTGTTGATTTGGAACAAGAAAATAGTTCTAACTATCGAGCTGTTGGTGTTGATAAAATAGGTAGTAATCAAACTCTTCAAATTGATATATTTAATACTTCTGAAAGCCGCCCCGTAGAAGATGTAGTAGAAGACACTCCTACTGATACTCCACAAACTATTGTACGTAATGCTATAAATAGTATTATTAATAATGATAATATTGCTAATAAAGGTGAAACTATTGCTGAGTATCTTCTTAGTGAGAAATCTAAAGATTCTCTTAGTAAAATAGTTAAACTTAAAAAATATAATAGAGTAACTGATGCTATATTCCCTGAAAACTTTATCTTTGATGACGATAAGATACAAAAGTTTAGAGAAAGCGATGAAGCAAACAAAAATGCTTTAGCTTACTATGATTCAGAAAATGAAGAAATAGTTGTAGGTAATGATTGGTTAAGTAGAACTGTTGATGCTAATACTGCTGGCGATGATGCAGTTCGTGTTCTTATCCATGAAAAACTACATAGTCAAATCAATAATAGTAGAAATCCTAAGCAGTTTAGAGAAAAGCTTAGAACCATATATGATGACTTTGTTAAAGCTATTGATACTGATTTAGCTAATCTTAACGATAGTACTTTCGATGAGATTAATGCTCGCTTTGATAATAAAGCTACTAATATAGATGCTCTTCGTGGTTATCTTACTCATATTAAAGAATATCAGTTTGAAAAATTTAGTACAAGACCAGATACTCAACTTGAAGAGTTCATTGTAGAATCTCTTACTTCTAAAGGTCTTATGGATTATCTTAATTCTGTTAAAGTTGAAGGTGAACATAAAGGTAAAACTAGTAGTCTTTGGCAAAAGATTATGGAGTTCATAAGTAGACTGTTTGGTATTGAAATTAGAGATGAATCTCTTAGAGCTAAAGAGTTTAATATTCTTACTAATAAATTCAAAGAAAATAAAGTTGCTCCTAAGACTGAGGTCAAAGAAGAAACTAAAGCTCCTGTTGAAGGTATTCTTGAATTTAAAGAAGATGAAACTAAGCCTGAAGAAGTTCCTGAAGAAGTTTCTGCTGATGATAATATTACAAATATTACAGAAGGTAATGATGCAGTTAATGAAGATGAACTTGATGATTTACTTAATATGGGTAGTAGTGTTGATGATAAAACTTTAGGTAGTTTTTCTTCGTTATACTCAGCAGTCCGGGCACTTCCAATAGATGAACAATCTCGTATGTTCGATATGGTTGAGCGTGGCGAGTTTTCTATATCTTGTCGATAGATTATTCACAGAATAAATTTTATGGTTCTAGAGGAGAATTTAAAATCCTCTAGAACTTTATTGTTTAATTAAATAATATAATTATGGCTAATTGTCCTATTACACCTAAAGATTTTTTAGGTACTGAGACTGGAACCCGTCTCAAAGAACTTTGTGGTAATGATGTAGTTAAGTTTAATGCTATAACTACATTAGTTTATAACCCTGAATCCAAGACTGGATTTACTAAAGATTTTGATGATTATCGTTTAGGTAACGATGCTGCACAAGAAGCTCTTGAATTTTATAATTCAAGACATTTTAGTGTTGGTGCTCAAACTACTAAATCTAAGTTTAATGATGTTATAACTAGATTTGGTTATCTTAGTACTACAGCTAAAGTTATGGCAAATAGAGTTGTAGGTAATAACATACTTACTTTCTTTGCTAATGATGTAGTTAAAGGTAAATTTAATAAAGATAATAACAATGCTAATTTTTATGCTAATAGAGTTGTATCTTTTGGTGCAGTTCAAGTAGCTAAAAAGTACTTTGAAAATAAAGGTCAGAAGTTTACTAATAAAGAAATACTTAGTTTAGTTAATCAAATTCTTGGCTTTACTAGTGATGGTAATTTTGAAAAAATAGATGATGTTTTCGCTAACGCTAGCAGAGAAGATAAAAACTTTTATGCTATGGTTAAAGAAACGATTCTTAATAAAGTTTCTTTCTTTAATTCTATTTATGCTGGCGATAGTCGTCTAGGTATGCTTCGTTTTAAGTCTGATGAAGCTATTGATGAGAAGGTAGATTTAGATAGTGAAATGGAATCTATTCTTAATGGTAACGAAAATGATGAACTTGCTGACTTTAATAAAGAATTTGATGTAGATGGTACTACTGCTAGATGGGACGATAACAGTGGTATGGGAAGTAATTTTATGAAAGGTATCGATGAAGATATTCGTATGATACTTTTCACTATTCCTAAGCTTAATGATATTAATAAAGTTGATGGTAAATATAATTATGATAGAAGTAATGAACTTGGTACTATTGATTTTATTGATGGTAAGAAAGTAACAGCTGCTATTATATCTAAAATAAGTAGAGATAATATTACTAGTTTTATTAATAGTATTAAGACTATTGCTGAACAAAATAAAGAGATGTCTGGTCTTATTAAACTTTACGAAGATTTAAAAACTAATAGAGATTTTGCTATTAGATTTAGAAGTCAATTTGTAAAAACTATTATGCCTAAGACTGAAACTAGAACTGAATCTGATGGCACAGTTAGAACTGTACTTTCTAATAAAGAATCTAATAGAAGACAATCTCTTATATTTAGTTTTCAAAATAATGTAAAGCATACTACACTTAATGTTGATCCAAATGCTATTGAAGTATTTCGTTCTGCTGTAGAAAGTGCTAAAAGAAGATATAAACTTTCTGCTAAAAATGAGATTAGACGTAATGCTGCATTTGCTGATATTGTTGCTAATTTAACTAAAGCTCTTAAAGCTTATTATCCTGATATGGATGCCAATGCTGTAAGAAATTATCTTATTGGTAATAAAACTAATGGCAGTGTTGATGTTAATATTAACACTAGTAATCTTCTTGCTCATTTGAAAAATATTAGTGATGCTTCTGCTAAAGCAAATGATAATCTTCGTGAAGAGCAAGAACATAAAAGAGAATGGAATAAAGAAGAACATGACGATAATGAAACTTATGTTCCATTACATACTGAAATTATTCCTGCTACTGCTATAGCTGCTGCTAATAGTTTTGCTACTGATATAGAAGCTTATTCTACTGTTGCTCTTCAGTTTAATTCTAAGAATGTTCTTGGTAATCAAAGTTCTGATATTATTAATAGTTCTATGATTACTTATCTTATGAATGCTATTAATGGTACTGAAATGTCTGTTGATGCTGAAGGTAAACTTTCTCCTGAAGCTCTTATTCAATACGGTAATGAAAAGTTTCGTGTTAATTCTAAAGAAAAAGGTAATCAATATAATTTTAGTAATATTCTTCTTGAGCAACGTGGTGTTGATGGAAAAATTAAAGTATTTGGTCTTTTCCGTAAACTTGGAGATAAGTATGTTCCTACAGAATATGCTAAGGATTTGATTAATGTTAGTTTGTTTAATGGTGCTGGAAATCCTAATACTGGTCAGAATGTACTTTATTCTGGTATGAGTAAGATGGATTATATCTATAGTGCTATTGCTAATTTTGTAAATACAGAAGCTGACTATCTTTCTAAGAATGAATATGATATTGATTTTGCTAATTACTTTATGCGTGTTCCTTCTGATGCTCCTAAGAATTTTATTATTAGAGCTGCTAGATATAAAACTAAAGGAGGAAGGTATGGTAATCTTTTTAATGTAGAAAATAGTAAAGAAGTTAGTCAAGCTATTGAAACTTATCTTGATACAGAAATTCCTAGTGAAACTCGTGCAGACAATGAAGTAAAAACTTCTAAGTTTGTTAATCTTACTACCAATAAAGAGTATAATCAAATGATTCACGATTTGACTACTAAAACTATTGGTCGTAGAAAGATTATGCCTTTTAATATTCTTGAAGGTAAAAATCATAAATCAGGTTCTGAAATTGCTGTTGGTTATAAATATACAGATGATAGTGGTAAAGTAGATAAATATGAACTTCACGGAACACTTGATATAGATAGTAATGGAGCTTATTATATTACTGATGCTAAACCTGTTCTTATTTCTAGTATGAATGAGACTAAAGTTAGTGATAGATTTTCTCCTACTCTTTATCAATCTTTAGTATCTAAGATTAATCGTAGAGCTAATGTTACAGGTATGATTGGTAATACTAAAGTAAATAGAGTTATAAATACTAATCATCCACTTTATATACAATATAGAAACATGTTTGTACAAGAACTTACAGACATGGCTCATTCTATTAATCAATGGTTTGAAACTGATAGTACTGGTAAAATTCTTCGTTGGCAAAAAGAAGAAAATCCTGAACTCGCTGACCAACCTAAATTTAAAGGTGATTGGGGATTCGATGAAGAAAGTGCTAGAAGAGCTTATGCTATTTATGAAGTAGGTAAAGGTCATAAACATTTTGTAGAAATGAATCCTACTACTAAAGCTATTACTTTTACTGGTAGACTATTCCATGATGATAGATTTGAACTTACTGATAAAGATGGCAATGTAGATAATAAAGCAGAGAAGTTATTAAAAGAAATGTTTCCTGCTCTTTACGGGGCGGATATAGATGGTTATATTCACTTTACTGCTAATGGTGATGAAGTTACTGTAAATCTTTCTAAAGAACAAGAAGATGAGATTGCTAATATGATTAGCGATTTTATTACTACTTATGTAAATCAACAAGTTGAAAAGTTTGATACTTTCAAAAGTATAGATGTTGCTAATATTATCAATGATGATAATGTTGCTGATTTTGTACTTAATTATAGACTTATGTGTGGTAACTTTAATGACTTATTTGAAGGTGATACTAAGTTCTATAAAGATAATCAAACTCTTCTTAAACGTACTAAAGAAGACCAGGCTAGTGGAGTACCTTATGGTTTTGCTGATTACACTACTGATTACGCTAATGAAATGGTAGATGTAGCATTTAGTGAACTTAATACTAGTAGAGTTCAAGCTGAATTTGCTAGTTATAAAAATCCTCTTAATGTTACACAACGTAATAAGTTTAGAGGTGTAACTATTAAGAATACTATTAGAACTTCTGAAGAATGTAAAGTTGCGACATTTGATAAAGATGGTAAACAACTTTCTGAAGATGGTAGTCTTGTAAAAGACCTTGTAAAAAATGCTGGTCTTACTATTTACCAAGCTAGAACTTTAATAGGTGGTCCTATTCAGTATGAAAATGGTAAACCTGTTATTAAGAATGGCGTTGTTCAAAGAAAAGGTGGTTATCAAGGTACTACTGTAAACGATGCTCAATCTTATATTACTTTTGAAGAATGGGTTCGTCGTATTGCTGGTAGAGGAAAACTTAATGAATATCTTCCTCTTATTAAGAAGATTCAGAATGATGAACCTCTTAGTGTTGGTGATATTGATACTTTTGTACAAGTACAAAAGAACTTCTATTATGACCATTACTTTGATAAGTATTCTAAGAGATTTGTACCTCGTCAAATTAAGAATGCTGAATTTGTTCTTGTACCTAGATTTATAAAAGGAACTCAACTTGAACAAGTTTATAATCTTATGAAAGATAATGGTATCGACCAACTTAATACAGAAGAAACAAGTAAAGCTGGTAAAGCTAGAATACTTGAAATTTTTGATAGTAAGACTGGAGAAGTAACACAAAAACATATTGATGATTTTAATGCTCATGCTAAAGATTATGTTGAAGAATATGATTATAATCATCTTTATACTCAGCAAGAAACTCCTCAACATATGAATGCTGAAAATAAAGCTGGTATTCAAATTATGAAGAAGATTGTTGATAATATTCCAGTTAATAGTCGTCTTTATGAAAAGAAAGAAGAGTTTTTTAAACTTTATAGTGCTAACATTAGAGATTCATTTAATAGTCTTGCTAGTGAACTTAATATTCCTAGAGACGCTAATGGTAATATTCTTTTTGAAGCAGATGGAACTATTAAAGGTATAGATTATCATACATTCTTTAATAAGCTGAAAGAAGAGTGTATGCGTTTAGGTCTTGATAGTAATATGATGGATTATGTAACTCTTGCTGAACAAGCTGTTAATCCTATTACTGGAAGACCTAATGCTAATATGCCTATGATTCTTAGTAATGCTATTACTAAGCTTGAAAGTGTTAGTCAATCTGTATTTAATAGAGCTATTACTCGTCAAACTCTTCCTGGTTTCCATGCTGCTCAGATTACTAATGTTGGTTTTAATAGTAAGAAATATACTAAAGAAAATCCATTTAATCTTGATGGTATAGATAAAACTAAATTTGATGTTGAAGTTTATGATAGAGAAAAAACTCCTGGATATAAAAGTAAAGCTTTAAGAATTTATATAAAAGGAAAGAAGAAAGGTTGGTTTGAATTAGTAAAAGATAAAGAAGATAACAATTACTCTGTTCATTTTAAAACTACTACTGAAAAGATAGGTAAAGTTGAACAAGATGGTAAAGTTGTAAATCCTTCTACTAAAGAAGAGCGAGATGAATTATACACTGCTTTAAGAAACGCTATTCCTAATGGAGCAAATGTTTCTACTTGGGGAAGTATTTCTGACGGAGGAGTTTATGCTTTAAACAAGCTTGGAAAAGGTTGGAAAAAAGTAGGAGAAAGAACTATTAAACATAAAAAAGATGATAAAGATATAGTTATTCCTGTATATCAAAAGAACGGATTGACTATATCTAAAACTCTTCGTTATCATCCTGTAACTAAAGAACATCCAGAAGGTGAACGTTATGTTGAAATAATGCTTCCTGCTAGTAATTTTGGTTTTGCTAAGAATGCTGATGGTAGTTATAAAAAGAGTAAAGACGACCTTCTTAAAGAACTTCAAGCTGCACATCTTGACACTCTTATTGGTTATCGTATTCCAACTGAAGGTAAGCAATCTGTTTGTGTAATGAAAGTAATTGGTTTACTTGATGATGCTCAAGGTTCTACTATTGTTGTTCCTGATGATTGGGTTTCTCAAACTGGTTCTGACTTTGATATTGACTCTGTATATGGTATTCAATATAGTAGTTATGTAGATAAGCATGGTAATATTCGTAAACAAAGTTATTCTGATGAACTTGATATTTATGATTATGCTAATTATGTAAATAGACATCTTGAGAAAGCTGATAAGATTAAAGATAAGTCAGTTAGAGAAGCTTTTGAAAAACTTAATAAAGAAATAGATGAACAATTTGAAAAGTCTCGTAAAGAATTAGCTGAAGAAGAAACTCAAGCTTATGACGCTTTATCTGATGAAACTAAAACGCTTGTAAAACATGCTCATATAGATTTTGAAGACTTTGCTGAAAAGAATCCAGAAACTGGTAAACTTACAAAAGATAGTTATCTTAAACAACTTCAATATGTAGCTAATTATATTCGTGTTAATAAAACTACTCTTGATGATGCTGATAAAAATTTCATTTCAGTACATGAAGATATGGTTGATTCTATTAGTAATGAATATATTGATAAAAAAGCTTTTAAGTCTGATAAAGCTAAAGAGATTCTTCAAGCTAGAATTGATAAGTTTAATAAAGCTGCTAAAAAACTTGGTATTATGAGTTATAATGAATATTTAGCTCAAAATGTAGAAGATGCTAATACTCGTAACGCTCGTAATAATCGTATTCTTGATGACATGATTGATATTCTCAAAGATGATATATCTCTTGAGGAGAACTTGTCACGTTCTAATTTTGATGATATTATTAATGCACGTGATAAAGTTATTAATCCTGTAGTTAAGAAAATACGTAACGCTAGAAGTTCTTATGACTTCCTTGACCAAGCTGATTATCAAGAAGATGTTATGAGTGGTGCTAAACTTAAAGCATTTAGTGTTACTCGTGATACTTTTGTTTCTGTTTGTAATACTATTCAACCTACTATCAATAGCGATTATGAAGTAACAATTTCTTATGATAAAGATAAGTATGATGCTAAAGAACTTATAGATAGATTTGGTGAAGATAATGTTACCACTGATTATGAAACAGGTGATTATCTTGTAACTCATACTACTATTGGTTGGACCAATGATAATAAAAATGTAGATGGACGTATTCTTACTGCATATACTTCTCAAACTACTGCCCATATTCTTGATGCTGTCAAGGAAGGTGCTATTCCAAATGTAAATGACTTTACTTTTGCAGTATATAAAACTCTTCCTGATATTGGTAGTAATTATGACACAACTATTGCATTTATTATGCAGCCTGCTATTAGTCGTATTGTAGAAGAGTATAATGCTAATAAATCTATTTATGCTGAAGATACTTCTAAACCTATTCATAATGCTATTAAAAAATTAGCTATTGAAATGAATATTGGAGTAACAGAAGATGACAATATTAAAACTGTAATAGACAAAGTAAATACTGCTCTTGGTACAGAATATAGTCTTACTTCAAATAATAGAGTTATTCTTAATTATAAAGAATTAGCAAATAGACTTAATCAAAAGGAGAGCCGCCCCGTAGAAGATATGATATATGATATGTCTATACTTTTTGCTTATAATGATATTAATCGTTTAGCTCAAGGTATTAGTTCTTTAGCTCGTGTTTGTAATCCTGATAGATTTGGTGCTAAGCAAACTCTTTTTGCTACTAATAAAGTATTTACTGATATTCAAGAAATCGTTAATGGAGAAAACGCTAATATAGAAAATGTTCTTTCTGTTAAAGATAAAGATAACGAAATGTCTTTCCTTGAAGCTATTTATCCTGGTCTTCTTACTAAAAATGCTGCTGGTAATAAAGTTGTAGATATTAGAAGTTATATGATGGATAAACATAATGATAGTCAATCTAAATATCCTTCTCTTCATTGCTTCTTAAAGTATGCTACTGCTACATCTAGTAGTATTAATAGTATGTTGTTTGATACTCAGACTGATAGTTTTAAGAATCTTGTTTATAGTCTTGAAAATACTTTTAGTGATAGAAGTCGTAATATTAACGAGAAAGAATATAATGATTTTCAACAATATATTCTTAGTAGTATATATAATCATGTTGCTCCAGTAATGTATAGTAGTAAAGTATTTGCTGAACAAGATGGTACATTAACTTACGGTTTTGATAATGAAAGTGATACTATTGCTGAACGTCAAAGAATCTTTGGATATAATGCTAAACCTCAGTTTAACTTTGATTGTGAATATATTAATAGACCAACTCCTTCTGAAGTAGAAGCTTTTATTAAGCTTACTCCTGCTCAAAAGGTTGCTTATCTTCAAAGTAAATCTGAAGATGCTGGTATATTTGGTTTGCTTAAAGTAAACTTGTTCAATCAATATGAATATAATACTACTGGTCAATCTAAGCAAAGTATTCAATTCAAAGATGATACTACTGATGTAGAAACTGCCTATATGTTATTCGACCAAGCAGCTAATAGTGATAATCCTCTTATCAAACTTGCAGCTATTGATATGATTAAATATGCTTTTGCTGTTGAGAATTTCAAGATGAGACGTAATGGTATTAGTAAAGTTATTACAAATGATGCTCTTAGAAATGCCGATTTGTTTAGTGGTAAATCTGCTATTAATTATATAGTTGATGAGTTTAATAATTTTGCTGGAACTTATGATGTTGCTGAACGTTATGTTCGTTCTCATAGTGATAGTAATTTTATCTATCATAAGACAGTTAAGAATGTTCGTAGAAATGGTACTTATGTTTCTGAATTAAGTAAGTTCAAGAAACCAAACAATCTTTTTGTATTTGATTTATCTGATATTAGTATTGTTGGAGAAAAGATTGTTAATCTTAGACGTGACATAGAAACTACTGATGATGATAATGAAATTAAATCGCTTAATGTAGAACTTAAAACAGCTCTTGCTGAATATAACAATTTAAAGTCTCAAAGAGCACTTGCCGCTAAGTATGGTTTTATTAATGAATCAAATACTAATGATGACTTTTATGCAAATCATTATGTTCATCTTAATGAAAAAGTAGGTAAAGAATATAAAGCTAGACTTTATAAAATCGTTGAAAATAACGATAAAATATATGCTTATCCTATTACCAAACTTGACGAAAATGAAACTGGCGAAGTAAGTCTTAATAGAGAAAACACTAAAGGTTATAGAAGTGAAGGTTTTTATATTGATTATATTAATAGATTAGAGAAAGGTGATACTCCTACTATGGATGACCTTAATGAAATGGCTCAAGCTTATAAGTTTAATATTAAACATCTTAAACTTAAAAATGCTAATACTTTTGATATTAATAATCCTAGTAAGTATCAAGAAGCTTCTGCTAAGTTTACTATTAATGAAATTCTTAATAAATATCCTGAAAGTAATGGTAAAGAATTTGCTATTCAGAGTTTTTATTTAAGAAGTAAATCGATTGGTACTGTATTTGGTAATCCTCAACACATTAAAGGAACTTATGTTACTATAGAAGATGGTAAAGAAGTTACTAATGAAGTTGATGAAATATTTGAGTTTAGAGCTCCTAGAAAATCTGAAGTAGAAAGAGCTAAAGATTTAGGTATTAATGTGTCTTATAACACTTACTTTGTAAGAGTTAAATCAAAAGGTAAACCTAATGCTACTTTAAATACTAATTCTAAGCTTGGTGCTAGCGTTCTTGATTTCTCTATTGATGCTTATAATGATATGAATCGTAGAAGTCACGAAGGTGATTATTCTGCTCGTAAAAAAGTAAATAATCTTTCAGCTAAAGGTTTTAATGCTACACGTAATGAGTTCCAATCTCAAGCTGAAGATGTTTATTATAACATAACAACTTATGTTGAAGATAAAGTTAATGACATTACTCAACAACTTAATCAGTTTGTTGAAGATAATGGTCATTTCTTATCTGTAAATGATGCTCGTACTATAGATATTATTAGAAACAATCCTGCTGAAAGAAGAAGATATTTAAAGACTCTTCTTGATGCTAGAGCTTTAATTAGTAAATATGGTAATATTGCTTCAGTTAAAGTTGATAAATCTGTAGATAGTGATAATACTATAGCTTATGTAGAAAGACTTCAAAATGCAATTAAACAACTTACAGATACTTCTATTATTGAACAAGCTGAAAAGTTGTTTGCTAATGATTATCTTGCAAAGCTTAGTGATAATCCTCAAATTCAAAATAATCTTATTAGTGTATTTGATGGTTTCCATTCTACTAGTTGGTTTGATGCTTGGGTTGGTGATTTACAGGATTCTGGTAATGCTTTTATACAAGTACTTACTAAGAATGTAATGTCTGATATTAGAGCTAAAGAACTTCAAGCTAGAAGAACTGTAGATATTTTCAATAAGGAGATAGATAAAATATTTGCTGATGCAAAAGCTGCTGGTGTTAATTTATCATTTGATGATATTATTGATGCTGATGGTAGATTTATTCGTCCTTATAATGATAATTTTGAAAATGATTTAAATAAACTTAGACAAGATGAACGTAATGCTAAATCAGATATAATTAATAATCCTGAAGCTTACATTGAAGCTAAGCATAAACTTGATAAGTTTTTATTAGACCATGTAAATCGTAAGTTTGTTGATAGTTATTATAAAGAACTTTATGATGCTCAAGATGAACTTTATAGAAATCATAGACCTATACTTGAAGAGTATATTAAGACAAAAGCTATGATTGATGAAATTAATGCCAGTAGAACTGATGGTACACTTAGTCCTGAAAAAGAAACTGAATTAAAGAATCTTTGGTATCATCTTAATGATATTCGTTCTGAATATGATTTAGATAATGGTGAACCTAAAGAAAGTTTTATCATGGGTTATCCTGGTATGAATCCTTCAACTGGTGAAATTGTTGATAAAGAAAGATACTATAAAGCTAGAATAAATAATGCTGATGATTGTAAAGCTCTTGACAAATATCTCAGAACTATTAATGATATTCGTAATAAGTATAATGATAGTAAAGTTCGTAAAGGTTTTGAAGACCAACTAAAACGTATGCTTGATATTGTTGAAACTGCTGAAGCTAGAGACCCATCTGGTAGAATTAGTATTCCTGCTTCTCAGCTTGAAATGAATAAAGAATATAAAGCTGCAAAAGCTTGGCTTGCTGCTAATGCTAAGTGGACAGTTGACCCAAGTATTCAAGAAGCTATACACGAAGCATATAAAACTATGGGTTATAAGGGTGAAAATAATAGTAAGTTTAAAGTATATCTTAGAAAGCTTAAAGCAACTAATGTAAATCCTTATGATGAATTTGGTCGCTTAGATGGTACTATATTTACTGAAGAACAACAAGCTGCTATTCAAGAAGAAGCTCAGAAACGTTTTAATAATACAAAATATGGTATGGAAAATGACCGTATTCTTATTAGTAATGGTCCTGAAGATGATGTTGTTTATCCTGTTGAAGTTTATAAAAGACTTGCAGCTAATGGTGTTCCAAATAAAGAATATCAGCAAATAGTGAAACAAGTTAATGAAATACTTGCTCCACATTATGACATTGCTACTAAACATGTTGCTACTTCAGAACTTACTGAGGAAGAACTTGATAAACTTTATCAAGCTTATCAACCTTTATTTGCTGGTATGAAGAAAACAGAAGATAGTACTAATGGTAAGTCTATTGCTTATTTTGTTACTCGTTTTGTCGATTTAGATAATTACAATAAAGAAGCATTTAATCTAGAAGAAGAACGAGCTAAAGCTAAAGGAGCTAAGTATTATAAAGCTTGGGAACGAGTTAATAAAATGGGTATTCCAAAACTCGATGATAAATATCAAGTTGTTACTGATGATTCAGGTAATATAGTTTATGATGAAACTAAAGATAGAATACCTAATCGTTATATCTATGGTACTCTTAAAGTAGATATGGATAAATACCTCAAGACAAAAGGTAAAAAGAAAGCTGAACAACTTCATAAACAAATGGACGAAAGAACTGAAGCTTATCGTACTATACATAATAATCTTGAGACTGTCAATACTCCTTATTATGAAGCTGAACTTAAAAAGCAAAGAGCAAAAGGTGATGCTGAATTTAAGAAATGGTATGATAGAAATCATGTATTTAATCCTTATACTCATAGAATGGAACCTACTGTAATATGGAAAAAAACTCAAATTATACCTGCTGTTGCAAACGGTGAATGGAATGCTGGTTATGCTCAAACTGAACTTGCTCCTAAAGCTGCATATAGAAATCCAAATTATAAAGAAGGTGTAGGTTATGTTGATAATTATAAGAAAACTGATGATAAAACTTATGATTCAGAAGTTGTTCTTAATGCTCATCAACAAAAGCTTATGGGATATATTCAAGAGACTCTTAATAACCTTGCTCAAACTGAATCTGCAAAACGTTTTATAGGTAGAGGTTATCTTCCTTCTATGAGTAAAGGTGCAGAGCATGATGCAAAATGGTGGGGAAAACAATTCCTAGAGTTCCTTGGTTATAGTGATAAACTTCAGAATGGTAGAGACCCTTTCTATCATATAGATTATGCTGATGATAAAGCTATTGATATGCCTATGTTAATGGAACAACTTAGAAATAAAGATTCTGTTAATATAGAGAATATTAAAAAGACTAAGCCACAGCGTATATCTTATGCTGATGATGAAGAATATAATGCTGCACTTACAGCTTATAATAAACGTATGGAAGAAGCATTGAAGAAGAATAAAGAAATTCATCGTGCTTTACTTAATAGAGATTATCGTACTGTACTTTCAAACTTTATTACTCAAGCTGCTCATTTTAATGCTATACAAGATAATAAGTATATGCTTTATTACGGTAAAGAAATGCTTGATAGAATGGAAGTATATCAAAAGAATGTAGGTTGGAGTAATCTAAAGAAAGACCATCAAAGAGGTGCTAGAGGTGAAACTCGTTATCTTATTCAAAAAGATGAAAGACTTCAAGGTCAATATGAGAATTGGATTCGTAGAATTATCTATAATCAATTTAAAGAAAGTAATGCTAACTTTACTAAAGTTAGTAGTCTTCTTCAATCTTTTACTAGTGCTAAATTTATGATGCTTAATATTACTGGTGGTATCGGTAACGTTACTGTTGGTGAATCAGGTTTAGCAGGTGAGTGGATAGCTAAAGAATTTATTGGAGCTAAAGATTATGCTCGTGGTAAAGCTTTATGGATGCACAATTCATGGAGTTTTATTAACGACCTTGGTAAAGATAAAGCTTCAACATTAGCTAGTGCTATAGTTAAAGAAATGAATGTTATTGACTTTGACCAACTTGCTGGTATTAGTGATGGTAATCATCTTGATGCAGGTACTGCTTTTGAAAAGCTTAGAAATGCTCTTTATTCTCCTAATGCTATAGGTGAACATTTTATGCAAAATGCTGCTATGTTTAGTCTTATGTATAGTAATAGACTTGTACCTGTAGTTGATGCTGAAAATAGAGGTAAAATCAAGTATCGTGGTATGAGTAAATATGAATATATTGCTGATTGCCATGAGAAAGCTCTAAAGCGTATTATTGAAGGTACTGAATTTGAAGCTAAGTTTAATAACTATGTTGGTAGTATAAAAGAAGATGCTAATAAACTTAAAGAGTTTGTTTTTGGTCGTAAAGATTTTACTACTGAATTTGCTAGAACTCTTCCTAATAAGATGCAAAAAGAATTTGTTAAAGTAAAGAAAGAACTTGAAAAGACTGCAACTGCTGATTTTGAAAAAAATAGTACTCTTATTGAAAATCTTGATTTAAAAGATGGTAAACTAACTTTCAAAGAAGGTAGTAAACTTGCAGAACTTGATGCACTTAGTGCAGATAAAGAAGTTTCTGATGCTTATAAGCTTCTTGGTGAGTTTAAAGGTAAAGTTATTAGTGTCAATAAAGAGATACATGGTGTATATGATAAACTTGGTGCTGCACAACTTGAAAAGCATTGGTGGGGTAGTCTTGCTATGCAATATCATAAACATATATATCCTGGTATTCTTAAACATTATAGAAGACAAGGTTATTTCAATGAAGAACGTGGAGCTTTTACATTAGGTTGTGGTCCTGCTCTTATGGATTTCCTTTCAATGCCTTTAGATAAGATTAAAGCAGATAGAGAAATTAATGGTACTCAACTTGGTGCATTACAAACTCTTCAAAAGTTGTTTATAGGTTATGTAGATATGGCTACAAACTTCAATACAAACTGGAATATGTTACCTCGTTATCAACGTGCTGCAATACTTAGAGCTATGGGTAATGTTGCTGGTTCAGTAGCTGCTATTGCTATGGCTCTTGCTGCTCATGCTATTTGGGACGATAAAGAACTTGAAAATAGTACTTTAGGAAATCTTCTTATTTATGAGGCAGACAGTCTTGCAACTCAAGTTATGATGTATACTCCTCCATTTGTTATAACTGAAGGTAAGAAGTTATATAGTTCTCCTATTGCAGCTCAAACTATGCCTAGTGATGTTCTTAAAGCTATGAATATTATAGCAGAAGGACTTATAGCTGGTGATGATTATAACTGGGATTATAGTAGTGGTAGATATGCTAAAGAGAATAAACTTTATGTTCTTACTACTAGACAGATACCTATCTATAGAGCTTATAGTAATATTGCTGGTCTTGATAAGAGTAACAGTTACTATAAATTAGGAGACAATATACTTGGTATAATACCTACTAATATAAATGATTAAATCCGCCCCGTAGAAGGTATCGATAGTTATACTTCTACTAATAAGAATTAAATAAGACCTTTATCTGTTGGAGATATTAATATTAATAGTATCTTTGCAACAGATAAAGGTTTTCCTGTTTTTGCCATGAAATTACTACAGATGTATGCGAAACTTTATTGCTCTATGGTGTAATGGTAGCACTACAGATTTTGGTTCTGTCAGAGCAGGTTCGAATCCTGCTAGAGTAACAAATGCTATAAGTTTTAAACTACTTGCTAAAATAAATGATTATAGGATTTTAAATATTGTTTAAGGTGATATTTATAAAGTTTATGAGCTAGATAGTCGTGATGACTGTCTAGCTCTTTTTCATTTAATGTGTCATAATGTGTCGCTACTAATAAATAAAAAAAAGAGTAACTCATCCTCACGGACAAGCTACTCATAATATTAATCAATGATTAAAATGTAATGCAGCCGCTGCTGCTAATGTTGAATTATGAATTCTTATAACATGGAATGCAAATATCAAAAACATAAGTAATATTTTAATTTCTTTCGTAAGCGGTTAAATAATTAAAGTAGTATGATTAATCGACATTGATATGTAAGTTGCTTAGAAATCATTTATTATGTAATTGTGGGAGTTTCCCACTAAGTTTGGCATAGATTAAACTCGTATGCCTGAAGCTGAAATAAGACTGTCAAGTAAGAATGGTTATTAAATAAATTACACTTTAAATGACTTCTAAGCTACTTTGATGTTACGGCTGAATAATTATTCAGGAGATTAGAATCACCCTCGTACAGAGGATTTCAAAATGTAGGATGTGCCATATAACTCAACTTATTTAAAAGGAGCTTTAATTATATTACCATTATTATCAAGATAAATAACACTATCTGTATTATATTCATCATTTGTAGAATCAACATCATTAATTTCATAGAAATCATCATTAATTCCACAACTATCTATACTTACAGGTTTATTATTAGAAACTTTATTGTAACTACAAGCACCAAGTCCGGCAGCTATAACAGCAAGTATAAGTATGGCTATATTCTTATGTTTATTATAATTTGGATTCATAATAATTTTAAATTAAAAACTGCTAGTACTTTCATAAGCACTAGCAGCAACAACAGAAGAAAAATTTTCAGTATTTATTTCAAATACAAATCTATATACCTCTGTATACAGTTCACATGAGTACTTCCAACAAATTTAAATGTTACTTCATCATCTTCAAGAAATATTGTAGTAGGATAATCATAAGCTTTATACTTATGAATAAGTCTTTTAGGAAGCTCTGCAAAATCTTTAATTTCAAGAGCTATTTCTTTAGATGATTTAGCAATAACTGTTTGAATGTTATTTATCACTATAGAACAACCAAGACAATTCTTAGTCGTTATTATTAGGATTTTTCTTTTCATTTATCTCAGCTACTTTTTCATAATAAGAACCATCAGGAGCAAAATGAACTCCTTCATTGTTAAGAATAGTCTCATAAGTCTTTGCAGTATTCTTCAAATCTCTGAGAAGCAAAGCAAGATTAGCAAAAGTTACTTTATTAACTTTATCACTATTCTTAGCATTTTCGATAAACTTAGCCACATTGTTAACTTCAATAGCAGTATGTGCGTGCTGCTTAATCATTTCTGATACCCACTTTTTCATATTGTTTACTATTTAAATTATTAATTATTTCTTTGCGGTAGAACCAAATCCACCATCACCTCTATCAGTTATGCCAAGGTCTTCAAGGTTCTCAACTGTTTCAAAACAAATTTGTCTATGATGAGGAATCTCAAGTTGACCAATAACATCACCAACTTCAATAGGTTTTGCATTAGTTATAATGGAACGGAATACAACAAAAAATTCTCCACGATAACTTTCATCACCAGTACCAGGAGAATTAGGTATTACGTAACCCATCTTAGTAATACGTGAATTAGGACGTAAAGTAAGTGAATCACGATATTCAGTAGCAACGTGAATACCTGTTCCACACTTAACACGACCATCTTCTGTAATCTCAACACTAGTTGCAATTACATCACAACAAGCATCTGTAGCATGCTCATAAGCGTGACCGTCTTTATCACCTTCACTCATATAATGAGCATACTCTGGAATTTGTGCTTTAACTTTAGGGTCAAGCCAAATCTTAACTGGAACAAAATCAATAGCTGTACGAAGAGCTTCTTTAAGTTCTTTTTCAGCTAACTCTCTGTTGTCAGGAGTGTCTTTAAAAGCATTTGCATAATTAATCATTGCATCTGCTATACGATTACTTAATTGACTCATAATTTAATTATATGTTATTTGTAATACATTAGTATCAAAATTATAAACTATAGCATCATATTCATTTATCCATAATTGTTTACTATTATTGAATCTATCTTTAGTAGTTTCACAATTACGTTTAAAAGCATTAGTACTACATCGTCTAATAACAAGAGGATTTAATAGATAATATTTAGAATCAATATCAAAATTATATTCATCAATACCTTCTATATCTTTCCAAGCAATCATAACACCAGCTTTAATTAATTCTTTAATTGCATCTCTAACTCTATCTGGAGTTTTAGCATTAACTAAACCGGATTTAATTACTTCTTTTGTAACTATTCTAAAACTAGTTTGATTTTGACTAAGTTTCTTATAAATATAATAAGCTACTTGAGTTGCAGTTTTAGAACAATGTACGGCTATTTCAGGAGCAAAATATGTTCCTGCTCCTTTAAACACATCATAAATAGTTTCTACATCTTGTAGTTTACCATCTATTTTAGTTCTAGCTTTACCTGTTGCTTCAACCATAATTGTTTTATAATTTATAAAAGTAATCATAGTACCATAAGTATTATATACATCATCAACGCTTGTGCAAATATACAAAAAAAGTAGGTTGCTATCACAACAACCTACATTTTTTAGCGTTAAATAATGTTTAATAAACTAACACTCAATATGTTACAACGTACCTATATAATATATAATACAGCATATTAATGTTAGTTGCTATGATTATCACTACAAAGATAAACATTATCATCAGTATTACTACTAATAATAAGTAGTTTAACGATAGTTTAACCACTAACATCTTCTACGGGGCGGCTTTAGCTACTTCTAGTATTCTAACACTAGTAGTTGCTCTATCCTCCCCGTAAAGAAGCGTATCAAAAGTTATATAGTTCCATATCTAATGCTTTTACCCATTCTCTAGCATCATCTTTATTATCAAATACTAAAGCTTCTGGAACATTAGGAACACCTTTAGTTTCATCAATCATAATAGTGTAATTTACAACACTTTGGTTAGTATCAGCATAACTATTTACAGCACTAACTGTACCAACAAAGAATTTACCACTAATATGACTAAAAGCTAGTACCTCATCACCAACTTTATAATGAGGTACTTTAAATTGATTTTCTTTTCCATTAAAATTAACTTGCATAAGCTACAACAGAATTAAGTGCTTTATTCATATTATTATTAGCACTACCCCAAACAAGACTATTCATACGTTTCTCACCTTCAAGATTAGCAACATTACAATAGAAACCAGTTACAGCATTATATGCACCCCAAGCAGTACCACAAATATCTTTCTGACCGATACCATCATTATAGTAATCCATCATATTATAAAGTTGATTAGCTTTACGAGAAGATATTTCAACTGCTTCAAGAAGTCTATAATCACGAGCAACAAGTCTAGCATAACCTTTATTAGGGTCGTACTGATTAATTCGTTCAATCTCAGCAGGAGTAAGTTGCAATTCACAAAGATACTTATAAACTTCTTCGTCACTCATCTTAATAGTAGTAAGATGACGATAAAGTTCTTGAGCATCTAAAGCATGAGAACAAGCAACTTTAAGTACTTGAGCACCAAGTTCAAGTTTCTCTTTTATAGACTTAGTATGTCTAAGTCTAATATGACAAGAAGCTTTATCCAAAGCACCATTAAGCATATTAGTACAAATAACACGAACAGGAGTAATCATAATATCTACAGATGAACCACCATCATGTCCATTACTAAACACAAGATAGTTATCTATAACATCATCTTTACTTACAGAAGTTTGTACTGGAAGTTTAGCACTAACATATACTTTCTCTCCCATATTAAGACAAGCAGCTTTATCCCAAATTGCTTTGCCTTCACCAATAGCATTATTAAAGAAGTTGAAAGCATCCATATTTTGAACAACTTCATACTTATCTTTAACTATACCTAAAGGATAATTACAATCTGTACGATAGGTAGCATAAGCATTGGCACACTCACGATAAATATTACCATCATGCACAAAAGCATCTTCACCTAAATCATTATTACTGCCTATTCTAAAAGGCATTTTACCTACAAGTTCACACTTTTGAACAGACCAATCAAGACCTGCTTTCTTCATTACATCTTGTGCAGTCACACAATCAGATACATCTTTACCGATAGCCCAAGGAAGACCACCACGATTAAATTTACTCATAACTCAGCGTTAATTAAATTGTTAAACATTAAATTAAATATTAACCAACAGTAGGAAGAGGATTACCATCTTCATCTGTATATGTTTCATCTTCACCTTTATAGTCAGGATTCAAATCCTTAATGTTCCATGTATCACGTAATACATTTGAAACAAGAACTTCTACACTAACTATATGTTTCTTTAGTTCTTTTCCGTTATATTTAATGTATGAAGCACTACTTGTAGCATCAGATAAATCTTCTGCTAAAATATTGATATTAAGAAATGTATTAGTTTTTACTTTAATATCTGTTTTAATTAAATATACATTGTGCATAATATTACTATTTATTTTAATAAGACGTTATATTTATAATGGCTAAAGATGAATCATATTCTGCATTAGTAGCATATACATCATCAACCATAACTTGACAGTCTCCATTAGTTTCTTGGAGACTGTTAAGTTTTTGTATTAGTTCTGAAACTCTCATGTTATTTGATAGTTAAATTATCATTTTTAACAACTTCAGCAATATTGGAAACACAACCATCATCTTTGATTTTAACTTTCATAAGTTTCTTATCAACACTAGGTTTAAATTTCCAACCATCACGATTAACAGCTCCGATATTAGTCATAAGCTGATAACCATCACCCTTGAGAAGGTCTGTAAGTTTAACTGGAACAGTAACCTCAATATTAACATCATCAAGGTCTTCTATATCAATTTCACTACATTCATAATTACCAGAATCTTTAGCTGTATTTATAATAGCATCAAGTAATGCTTGTTCATCTACAGAAGAATTTTGGTTAAGAGTGCCGGTATATATACCATTAGCAAAAGTTACTTTAAGCATATCATTAATAGCTTCAAGTTTCTTATTATTAACTTCAACAGTTTCGCTTTTACGAATAGTTACTTTACCAGTACCCCAATCAATCCACTTCTTACCTTTCTTATCTTCTGTACCATACTTTTTAATAGCAAAGAGAACAAGATTAGTAAGACCTTTAATTGTATTCTCTTTAGATTTCTTGAGTTTAGCAAGTCTATCAGTCTCAGACTTAATAGCAAGAATATCAGCATTCAAATTATTAATAAAGTTAGTTATATTCTTAACTTTATTAGTCATTTCTTGACCATTAATTTCAAGCTTTTCTTCCATTTCTGGAGTTATTTCTCCACCTGCTTCTTCAATCTCATCATAAAGAGAATAAAGTTCTCTATCAATATCAAAAATACTTCTAGCCATATTATTTAATTATTTAATAGTTAAATCTACATCTGCTCTATGAGTAATTTTACCATCTTCAACAGTAGAATAATTACGACCTACAGTAACACGAACTTCAACTTCAGGATTAGCTACTTCAAAATCACTAATCAACTTGAGAATATCATTCTCTAAAGTCTTTGCGTTCTTCTTAACTTCATTGATTGTCTTTTCCATAATTTTATAAGTTTAAATGAGTTTCTACATTATTTACTACACACAAAGGACATTCATCAGTTAACATATAACCAACTTCATCAGAACAAAAACCATTCGATTCAAGCCAATCTACAGCTTTTTCGTTATTATCGGTAGCAGTTTCATTTTCTGCGAAACAATCAGTTACGTCAGCAACTTCAATTTGTCCTATATTATAATTTAATATACTTATCCACATGATTATTCAGGATATACTTGTTGAATTAATTGTTTAGCTAATTCACCCATCATAGGATGAACTTTACCACTAACTTGATTACTACGTAAAGCAATCCAATGCTCCCAATCATCAACAAAAGCAGTATGAACTACTTGAGTTTTAGTATTAAGAGGAAGAATTTCTCTAGCTTGTTGCGCAGTCCAACCAAGTTCACGAGTTTTACGATAAACTAAATCACAAACTTGAAGACCATAAAGGAACCAATCAACAGCAGTCCAAGTTTCAGCATATTGGTCTTGAATTATACCATTATTATAGATTTCATCATCATTAAAGAAACCTTCTGTATAATCATGACCTCCATCAGTAGAATCAACATCTGGAATCCAAGGAAGTTTAGCAACAGTTATTCCATTACCAAATTTACCTTTATCGTAAGCACAATAACGAGTAGATTCTTCTACAATACTATTAACTCTATGACGATTAAGTTCACGACTAGCACCAATATCTGTTATAAAACAAACAGTAGTTCTTGGCATATAATAAGGACAATTAGGAGTTGTATCTATAAACTCAAGAGTGTCAATAGCATAATTTTCTATTATTACTCTAAGATTTGTAGTAACATAAAGATAACCATCATGATTATTAGTTCTACTATATTTATTATGCTCATATACCCCTTCCCACATAGCAGCAGCTCTAGGCATGAAAGTAGGAAATTTAAGATGAACTGTAGCATGTTCACAACAACTTAAATGAAGACTTGTTAAATCTACATCACCATAAGCATTTGGAGCAAGTATTCGTTCATATGGATTCTTAGGATTAACCTTAGTGAGATTGAAGAAATCATGTCCTTTAAATATAGTTCTAAGAAGAAAATCATAAGCATTTTCATCTTTATTTTTAGGAGTACTTTGATAGCAAACACGAGCACATCTAGCTATATGTTTAAAAATAGCATCAAGTGTATAACCTTCTTGTTTCCAAACTTCAACACTAGGATTTACAACTTTAATCATAATTATTTACTTTTTACGTTTAACAAAATCTTTTCCAGCTTCATAATCTTCGTGAGATATAGCAACTATATTCTCTTTATGTTCACTAGTAACAGGAATTTCTTTATCATCAGCAGATAAATTATATACATATCCATCTTTATCTTTACAAAGATGTTCAAAACCGTAAGCAGCTATAATTTCATTAGTTACATCTTTCTTACTGGTTTCTTCGATAAGAATAAGTTTATCTGTTTTAACAAGATTAGAAATATCAATGAAAACTGTCTCTACCCGCCCCGTAGAAGGTATGGTAGGTTCATGTCCATTATCGCTAGCTTGCCAAGCTAATAACATATTACAATAATTACCTAAATCTTGAATAGTATCAAACATACTTTCATCTTCAACATTAGGATTACTATAACCTTGAAAATCATCTTCAATAAGATGAACCAAACGATTAGCTTTATCATACATTCTAGCTAGACCATATCTATAGCCTAGTTTATCACAACCTTTATTGAAAGCATTACCATAATCAGCATTCTTCTTAGCCATAAGACTAAGCATTTTGTTTTGTTGGTCACGTAATGCAACAACTTCAGGAGTTACAAGATGCTCTGGAACTACAGGTCCAAGCACCGCTTTCCAATACTTTAAATCACTTTCTGTCATAATTGTTATTTTATATAAATAGGATTTGTTATAAGACCTTTATCTAAACACCATTTAAAAGCAGTTCTAATAACTCGTTCTGGAGTAATACCGTTAATACAATAAAGAGAATCTCCTTCTTCACCTATCCAATCAATTATATATTGAGAGTCAAATTTATAAAGATGAGGAATATATCCACAATCTTCTTCACATGCTATAAAATTATTAGCTTTTTCTTTTATTGTAATACATGGAAGTTGAACAAATAATAGAAAATTATCAGCAGCTTCAAAATCAGTTTTTAATTGAATATGAAGTCTTCCTACAGCATCTCCTACAACATCTGTTATAGGGAATATTTCTCTTTCTAGTAATTCATTAGGAATTTCATGAGCCATTCCTTCATAAATACTAATTGAATAATGAGAATCTTTTGGGTCTGTTTCTTCAAGTACAACTAAAGCGTTATGAGAAACAGCCGTATCAATAGCATTTTTTAATTTCATAATTGTTATTTTATTAAGTTAAATATCTATTGTTCCTACAGCTTCTATAGTTCTTCCACTAGGTAAATGAATCAAATGATTCTCCATACATTCAGCAGTAGTTCTATCTAGAGGAAAACTAAGTCTATCTTGCAGATTATAATATCTAGCAAAATCTTTAATATCATCAAACCAAAGAGTATGACAACCTATTCTAAACATCCATTCTTTATAACCTAAATCTTTATAAGTATTTTCACAAGGATTTTCATAATGATTAATATCAGTAAATTTGCCAACATAACTAGCTCTTGAAACACAGAATGAACCAATTTTAAACTCGTTATATTTAAATTGAAATTCAGTTTTACCACTAATAATATAATCAACATATAATTGATTAAATATATTAATAGCAGTTTCAAGAGGAACTAAAGCACCTCTACTAGTTTCAACCCAATTAGGTTTATCTGGTCTAATTCTAAGTTGAGTATTAGGAAATATAGTATGATATAATACACTATCCATAGCTTTAATTCCTCTAGTATTAGGATTTGCATAATATCTAGTATAATGAATTTCTTTTTTTGTACCTCCTTTTCGCCATTCATCAATAGTTTGATTAGCTTTAGCTAAAGCTTCTTTATAATTCTTTTCAGTTTTAACTTTATATTCAGCTTCTCTTTTACGAAAAGATTCTTCCTCAGCTTTATCTTTAGCTTCTACTTCTGTAACATATTCATCAGACCATTTCTTATTAAGCTCTGCCCAATTAGTTCCTTTATGAAGACAAAACTTTGTATAGAACTTACATTTTCTAATATGTTCTTTTTGTTCATCAGTAAACAAAGCATCATTAAGAATAGTATTAATAGAAGGAAAGTCAACTTTGTAATTATTAATATAAAATACTTTATCTGATAAAGGTTTACATCTAGGAATAAACTTATATTTCTCTACAAAAGCTTTAATAGCTATAAAATATTTATTTCTATTATCTTCAATATAATTATTGTAAGGAATACATTTACTTATAGAACTAAGTACTTTATATTCATGATAAAACGTTTCAAGATACTTTTTAATAAGATATTTTATATACATTTTAATAAGTATCTTCTTATTCTTCGGTTCAGTTATATCATAAATAGGAATATCTTCATCAGTTTTATAAATAGTATAATCTTGAGGAAGAGCACGCTTAATATTACAAGCATATTCAGTTCCTTCTTTAATTACAGCTATTTTGCGTTTACGGTCAATGCGAGCCATACAAGCTCCTTTAAGACCACCACACCAGCCTTCTCTATCCCAATTATTTTTAATATAATAAGGAGTAAGTTTAACTGCTAATGATATTCCTCTATGAAAGAAATAACCATAAGCAAAACAATAGCAGTGATAACTACTATCATAATATCCATACTCATCACGATGAATGCCTTCATGGATACCTTCGCTTTTAGTAACAGCATGTCTAATTCTTTGTTTCTTAGGTTCAGCACCTACTTTACTTTTAGTCATAAGTTGTATATTTTAAAATGTTTTACAATAAATATTTTAAATTGCATGATTGCGAACAGCATAATAAAGAAACATTAAAGCTCCTATTATTATATAAGGTACAATAAGTACTAAACAACCAAACCAACCACTATTGTAATCTTCATTAGTCATATTATTAAGTTATTTAATATTTTAATTTTGTTTCTAACGAATTAAATTTAGTTATATGAATAACTAATAAGCGAGTATAATAAAGCCGCTCACGTACGAAGTAAAGTGGAAATCTGTCACATCTTCTACGGGGCGGCTCTAGCAATTTAATGTTATATGTTCAACTGATACACTTCACCATCAGGTTGAGCATCAACAAGTTTAACTTCAATATTAGCATCTACAGTCATAGTATTAAGAATAGAATCTTCAATAACTTCTTTAGGAATAGAAAACTTTAATCTACTATAATTATCTTTATTAGTTATACTAAATCTGCCATCAACATTATTCATACTAACAGCTAGAAAATAATCATCTCGTTTAATCGTTTCATTCCATCGTTTCATAAACTTATAGAACATTCTAAACTTTATTTCTCTACTATATAGTCTTTTAAACTTTGGAGAATACCAAGTTTTATGTTTATCTAATTCTTCTTTTACATTATCATAAGCATTTAAATTCATAAGTTAATCAATTATATTAATAGCTTTTGCATGGAACGGTAAATTAAGCTTACCACTCCTTTCTCGAAACTCTACTGTAGCATATTTACCAATATATTTTTCTTTATTCTTTAAAATATACTCTTGTCTTGAATGGTCAAAATTAAGAGTACATTCAAATAATTCATCATTGATGTCATTTCTAAGAACAAGTTTACAAAGATTAGTTCTAACTCCTTCAGGAACAACATCAACAATTTTAAACTTAGCATCATCAATTCGTTTATATTTAAGCATAGCTAAGTTACGAGCACCAAATTGATAAGCAGAATTAATATCACGAACAATAAGACCTTCAAAACCAAGACTAATAAACTTATCTCTGAATCTTGTAGCATCAGCAATATTATTAATAGTAATATCAGGCAATAATATGAGTTTACTCTTGTTATTAAGATGCTGTTCGTAAGTATCAAAAGTATAACATAGTCTACTTATGTTATCAATCTTAAACTTACGTCTAGCTTCATAACTCATATTATCAATAGCAATATCATAACACCAATATTGAAGAAGTAGATGTTGAGGAAGCTTTTCATTCTTAACAAAACTATTAATATCATTTACTTTATAACCAGGAATATAAAGTTCACCATCAAGGCAAGCTCCTTCTTCAATCATAGCATCAAGTAAATCATCTTTAATAGCTGGAAGAATTACTTCATCCATCCAAGTAAGTTTAGAAGTCCAATCAGTACCTTCTCTAGAACGATAAGTAAGTCTAACAGGATTAAACATATCATTAGTTTGTTCAGCACCAACAATACATCTAACTCCATTAATTTTATACTGACCTAAGTAACTACGTTTATCAAAAGGTTTGTTATCTTTAAGTACTTTTGCAAGCATTGGAAGAACAAAACCTTCATCAGTAGTATTATTCTTTGGAAGATAAGTATTAAGAAAGTTAAGAAGATTAACATCACCTTCTATTTTTAAAGGAGCATTATCTTTAAGTTCAGAAGCTTCTTTATATCCTTCTTTACGCTTAGCTTTAATACGAGACTCTATTTCATTACCTCTACTAAGTTTAGCTTTAATTACTTCACTATGTTTATGCCCTCCTACAACACCATAATGAACTATATACTCATTATCTTGACCCCATTCATGAATACTCCATGAAATGGGGTCGCCTTTAGCATTTCTTTTAAATAGTATCATATATTAATTTTAAGTTTACTAATAAGTTTAGCTCTAGCTTGAGCATTTAACTGAGCAGCACTTTGAGTTTTCTCTTTCTTAGGTTTTTCAAAACCTTCAAGAGTTCCTTCTTTAGCTTTCTTTCTAGTAGTACGAGTAGTCTTCTTTAAACCTTTCTTCTTATCATATACGATAGGAGGATTATCTTCTTCATATTTAAGATTACGTTTATGTAAAGCTACAAGTTTAGAAACATATTCGTCTCTTTTATTTTCATCAATCCACCCTTGTTCAAGAGCATAATTAATTCCATATAGAGTACGACTAACTTCATATTGATAAGGAATACCAATAGTTTGCATCATTCTCATATCATCTTTAATACGAGAACAATCAAGACGAACACAAGCTTTAGCAACAAATTCATCAGCACCACAAGTACTAATATCTTTGATAGCCATAGCTTTAACTTGTTCATCTATTACCATAGTATAAGCTTTTGGAAATCTTACCATTGTTTGGCTATTAATCTGAATATTACAACTTTATCTGGTTTACCTAGACGACCATGAGCATATTGAGCCATAGCACCAATATCATCAGTTTCTCTAGTTTGATACATTTTCGTAGGTGTTTTACAAGTATGAGTATCATAATCGTAATTAAGAGGAATATGAACAACATCTTTAAAAGGAATTAATTCATTTAAAGCATCATAATCTTCAGTACCATCATGAAAATCTACTTCTCCATACGAAAATATATTGTCTTTATCAAGGTCAAAAGTAATACCACCTCTAGTTATAGAAATAGCTCTACCTTTATCAAGTAGAGCTTCTTCTTTATCACTTATCCAAGTCATAAGAATACGAGTTTGTGATTTGATTTTATTACCAGCTTTCTCAGTATGGCAAATCACAGTCTGATAATCTTTTGAAATAGGCATCGGTATCACTCTTATCTTTTCTGTATCGGATTTCGACATATCTAATAGTTTCTTTAATAAAAGTATCTATTTCATCATTATTGAATTTATCATGTAAATCAGCAAAATCTTTACACTCATAATTCTCAAGTCCAAATTCTCCACGAGTAATAAAAAGATAAGGAATGCCATAAGTTTCTAAAAGATAATCAGCACCATCACGTCCAGTCCTATCAAAATCTAGAAGACTAACAATCATACCTTCATTATTAAGTCTTTTTCTAAGCCAAGTATATTCATTAGCTTTAAGTCTATAATTTTCACTAGGAAGATTAACAACTCCAATATTAAGAGTTTTTCCATCCGCCCCGTAGAAGATATGTTTGCTTAGATGACTACCTAAACTTAATCTATCTTTACTAGACTTAGTTATAATAATATAATCATAATCTTCTCTTTCTAGATTAGGAAGACCTTCAAGTACATTACAATTAGTTACAAACTTTAATTCCTTAGTTCTATCACGTAATGGAAAATATAGTTTAATAAGATATACTCCAGATTTATTACAACCAAGCATATAAGCATAACAAGGGTCATTTTTAGCATCTTTATATTTAGGAGTAGGATTAGTTACTCTATCAATATAATATTGCTCAACTGGAATAACAAAATGAGTATTAAGATAATTCAAATCTACATTTAATTTAGCCCATATAGCTTTATCTTGACGATTCCAACTACGAGGAACAATTTCAATAATAGCTTTTTTATTACGAGCTTTAACGAGAGCATTCTTTATAGATTCGTCTACATCATAATCATTAACACGATTATCTATTTGATATGAAAACGTTCTATAAATATGACTTAGTACAAAATAAAAATCTTGTTTATTATTTGTACTAATTGGTCTTTCATATACAATACTTAGTACGTAAGCTACTACACCATACACATCATCAAAGAAACCAGCACCACCAAAATCACGAACTTTAAGTCTACCCTTGGCATTGTATGCAATACCCATACTACCATCAGTATCATCATCACGAAATACAGAAGTAATAAGATGATTATGTTCAACACAATCTCTAACTACTTCTAATGGTATATCTAAGTATTTACTTACAATTTCTTCTTGACTTACTCTAGATTCTATAAAAGCTTTTGTAAGTTTACTTGTGTTAGCATTACGTTTCATATTGATAAAAAATTAGGGGCAACAACAGTATTACTACCATCGTTACCCCTTAGAACATTAAACTTTAGTTGAGAATTAGTAGGCAAAGAGATAACTCTTCACTTGTCTACTTAGAATGGAAGGTCATCTGTAGCAGTTGGGTCAAATCCGGCACCAGCAGGAGCACCACCAGCAAACTCACCACCAACAGGAGGAACTACAGCGCCACCAGTCATACCAGGCATACCAGGCATACCAGGAATACCAACAGTAGGAGTCTTATTAGTCTGCTTAGGAGTAATACTTTCCTTAACCTTATCGATAGCAAGAATAACAGGAGGAAGAATCTTTCCTTCCTTCATCTTAACTAGTTCAATAGCACCAGAACCAACAAATGAAGTAAACTGCAAATCTTTGCTCTTATCAACATCTACCCAATCACCTTTACGATTACGAGTAGCACGAAGCAACTTAATCCAACAAGAAATAGGTTTACCATTACCATCCTTAAAGCAAGGCTTAGCAGTAGCACCATCAGCAAGATTAAATTGACCATTAAGCATAGCAGCAACATTCTCAAAGATGTGACGATAACCATTAAGAACATCCTGTGCATCTACTGCATTATACTCCAAATTGCCATTCTCATCTTCAGTATAATCTTCAAATGTAAGAGTAAGAGCATCTTCCTCTTCAGGAGTCAGTTCACGACCTTTAAGATAGAATACATCAAGAAGATGCTTTGTCCAATTAAGAAGAGCATCTACTTGCCAAGCATTCTTACCACCAGGAATAGTATCAACATTACTCTCAACTGGGAAGAAAGTCTTAGTAACATAACGACGTTCCTTAACATTATCATGATTACTAGCGAAAGTAACCACAAGACGAGGCATCTTAAGACCGGCAAAAGAATTACCTTCTCCACTCTGAGACCACTCTACACTTACAGAATCAAGATGAGCCATGAATAAACCATTAGCTGGGCTAGCGTCTTTCTCATGAAATTTAAGACGAGCAGCAGCTACTGTGTTATTACTAATACCTCTACGATTCTTCTTTACAGCACCATTTGCAACTGCTGCTGCTTCTTTTGTTACATCTGTCATAACTTAATTAAGTTTTAAACGTTTATATTAATTGATTAAAAAAGGGAACTGATTTGCTCAGTTCCCTATAATAAAAAAGCGAATGAATATCTAATGAATGAACTAATTACTCAGCAGGTTCAGCAGCCTTATTAGCAGCTACACGAGCAGGCTTCTCATCAGTGTACTCACCAAGAGGATAATAGATAACATCAACAATATTATGACCATCGTTGAACTTACCTGTCTCACCAGCCTTAACATCAACAGAGAATACACGCTTCAAAGCAGTCTTATCTTTCATATCAGCTTTAAGCTGCTCCCAGTTGTTTGTATCAGAGAAGTTAAGCTTCAAACCAGTACCAACTGCATTACCACTAGCAGCAAGCTTACAACCACTGAATGCCTGAGTCTGTGGACTTTGCATTTCATCAACTGTATAATGCTCCTTAATCTCATCATCTGTAGCATCCTCATTAAGGTTGTAAGCAGCAATGAGCTGAGCACGATTAGCAGCAATGATAGCATCAACATTCTCATCATAAAGCTTCTTCTTCTCTTCCTTAGTAAGACGAACAGCTACAGTAGCTTCTGAACCATCCTTCTTAAACATAGGAACACCCTTAGCAATATACCAAACAGTAAGAGACTTAATACAAGCTTCTACACCCTCAGAAGTTTCAAGGTCGAAACCATTATTCTTAGCATACTTCAACAAATCGGCATTTTCCTTAGCCATTACAAGTGCTTCAACATCAGCGATGTTATTAGCAAACATAATGTTATCACCAGGCTGCAAACCAAGAGCCTTAGATACAGAACCTGTGATAGCAAAACCACCCTTAGTAGTAGCAACAATAAGCTGAGGCTCAGCATTAACTACACTACTCTTAACACCACTTGCAACTGCTGAAATACCGAATGATAAACCGTTAATCTTCATAACTTTAAATATTTAAATTGTTAATAAAATAATTATATAGTATAATACTATTTACACACTAAATTGTTCCTTACTCTGGAGAAACTTCACTATTAGAAATTTCTTCAATATTTACAAAGTCTTCATCATTAGGAACTGAATTGGCAAAGACTTCGGATAATTCATCGTCTGACATAACACCCATAAGAATATCACTAGCTATATCACGAGCACCATACATAAAAGCACGATGTCCAATCATGATACGAGTATATTTCTTAAAAGTATCTTTAGTAAATAAGTCAGCCGTATTAGCTTCTGTATAAGAGAAATGTCCTACAGCATGAGTTTCAACTACTTTACCATATATTCTCTTAAACCTAGTAAACTTATATTCAGTAACATAATCTGTAGGAG
>OLRT01000149.1_pt1 | contig 55519 bp, 41 predicted proteins | sample 1672021 | NCBI WGS metagenome assembly OLRT01 (sample SAMEA3136637, study PRJEB25190) | human gut metagenome | reverse complement strand
ACCGCCGAGGGCGGGGCGGCCGCGGGCGATGGCGCCGACGCGCTGGAGCCCGCCTCCGCGTCTCCCGCGCCAGCCGCGGCCAAGCGCGGCTGGGACGTCGCGTCCGACGGGTCGGTGCGCTACTACGGCGATGACGGATCGCTCCACACCGGGTGGCTGGTCGACGACTCCTACATGGACTACGGCCTGCAGCGCTACTGGTTCGGCGTTGACGGCGTGATGGCCCGCTCCCGCCTGGTCGACGCCGCCGACGCCGGCTGGTGGGCCTACGCCACGGCCCGCGGCTACGTCGTGCGCGGCCGCTACGTCGACCCCTCCACCGGCTACGTCTACCTCGCCGACAACGACGGCCGCCTGGCCTCGCCGGGCTGGGTGGTCTCCGACGCCTACGGCCAGGGCCTGCAGCGCTACTGGGTGGACGCCGGCGCCCACGCGTGCGTGCCCGGCTACTCGCCCGACGGCTGGGACCACTGGACCACCTCGGAGGGCTACGTGCTGAGGGGCGCCCACCGCGAAGGTGACCTGGTCTACCTCGCCGACAACGACGGCCGCCTGGCCTCGCCGGGCTGGGTGGTCTCCGACGCCTACGGCCAGGGCCTGCAGCGCTACTGGGTGGACGCCGGGCGCCATGCCGCCGTGGTGGGGTATTTTCAGGTTGGTGAAAAATGGTATTACGGAACCTCCAATGGCTATGTTCTGAGAGGAAAGTCCAGGGTGGGTGCCGGTATGCTTGTTGCCGACAACGATGGTCTACTTATCGAGAACTACTACGGTGAAGGCTGGGTTGTCACGGACCAATTCGATGGAGAAATGCAGCGTTACCGGATAGACTATTCATGTGATGGGCATCTTGGAGCCCATCTTGGACTGTTCGGTCTTGGCGATAAGCAATACTACGGTCGTTACGATTATGGCTATGTAGTTCGCAATGTGGTGTATACCGCGCCTGATGGAAGCAAATACTATGGCGATAACGATGGTGTTCTTGGCGCTTTGCCTTGTCTGTACTCTGATATGTATTCCCGTGCGCAAGGTTATTCGAGCTCAACATCTACTCTGATTTTGGTCGATACGGTGGGAAATCGAATCGCGATATATTCAGGCCAGGAGGGTACATGGTCGCCGTTGATTGAGGCTCGATGCGTTTCTGGAGCGCCGGCAACACCTACGATTAAAGGTTCTTATTCGACAACAGGTTTTACAAGGACCTCTTTAAGCACTGACAGTAGAGCTCGTTGGTGCACCCAGATTTCAGGAGGATACTTCTTCCATACGATTCTTGCTTCGGAAAGTGAACTTGGGAATAACCTCTCGCATGGTTGCATTCGTCTTTCTGTTGGAAATGCCCAATGGATTTACAACAATGTTCACAAAGGAACCAGAGTCATTATTTGGTAGGGTTTGCTTATGGCAGAAACGAAAGATTTCAATGTTCAATAATTAAATTATCTTTACTAAAATGAACAGAGGCATTATGATTCTTCCGTGAAACGAAAGGAATCATAATGCCTCTATCTCGAAATGCTTTCTCAGTTATTTCTTCTCTTCTCGGTAGCGGATGCTCAAGTCAACGTCAAATCGCTGACGCATCAGGGTTATCGCTTGGTCTTGTTAACGAAACATACAAAAGCTTGTTTGAGCTGGGGTACGTGGAGGACTATGCGGTTACCGATTCAGGTATGGAAGCGCTTCTTCCGTATAAAGTAGATAATGCAATCATCCTTGCGGCCGGTCTCTCAACCAGGCTTGCGCCTATTTCCTACGATCGCCCGAAAGGGACGTTGCGCGTCCGCGGGGAAGTGCTAATCGAGCGTCAAATCAGGCAGCTGAAAGAAGCCGGAATCAACGACATCGTAATGGTCGTCGGGTACAAGAAGGAAGAGTACTTCTATCTTGAGGACAAGTTTGGCGTAACGCTCGTCTCGAGTCCTGAGTATATGGAGAGGAATAATCATTCTTCAATCTGGGCGGTAAGGGAGTATTTGGGGAATTCGTATGTTTGCGTTTCCGATTGCTACTTTGCGGATAATCCGTTCCGTCGGTATGAATACGATTCCTATAACGATGCTATATGGTCGGATGAGGCGCCAGACAAGTACTTTCTTGACGTAAAGGGAAAGAATAACAGGATTCTATCTGCTTCTTTGGGCGGGTCAAACGGCTGGACCATGGTTGGCCACGCGTATTGGGACTCAGATTTTTCTTCTCGCTTTTTGGCGATTCTTCAGAGTGAGTACTTTCGCCAAGAGACAAAGGAAAAGCTGTGGGATGAAGTATTCTTTGCGCATGCTCAGGAGCTCTGCATGTGCGCACGCTTTCTTCCGAAAGGCTCTGTCTTCGAGTTCGATTCGTTGGACGAAGTCCGCAATTTCGATCCTGAATTTATCTGCAATGTTAGCTCGGATGCACTGGACAACATTTGCGCTACGCTTTCTTGCGAAAGAAGCCAAATTGAATCGGTTGACCCAATCAAACAGGGCTTAACAAACCTTTCTTTTTTCTTCTCCGTTAATGGTGAAGGGTATGTTTACCGCCACCCAGGACCCGGGACGAACAAACTAATCAATAGAAAGGCCGAGGCCTTTGCCCTCAAGAAGGCTTTTGATCTCGGTCTCGACAATACATTCGTGCATATCGATCCCGAAGAGGGATGGAAGATTTCTAGGTATGTGCCCAACTGCCATGAGCTTGATTACGGGAATCTCGAGCAAGTGAAAAACGCCCTGCAAATGGCTCGTCGGCTTCATCAAAGCGGAGCCGTATCGCCGTATTCTTTTGATGCGTACCTGGAATCGAAGAAGATTGTGCGTTTGCTCGAAGAGAAAGGCTGGAACTTCCCTCCCGACTTCAAAGACCTTTCATCGGCAATGGATCGTCTCGTTGGCCCTATGAGGGCAGGGGCAGGGAATCCCGTGCTTTGCCACAACGATTTTTATGCGCCAAACTTCCTCGTAAATAGTGCCCAGATGTCCCTTATCGACTGGGAATACGCTGCTATGGGTGATTACGGTAACGACTTCGGCAATTTTGTTGCCCAGAGCAATTACTATTCGGTTCGCGAAGCCCTAGATTTGATGCCCCTTTATTTTGGATTTGAGCCAAGCGAGGCACAGCGTTTTCATTTGCTTGCCTGCACCGCGATGATTGGCTGGTATTGGTATGTTTGGGCAATGTTCAAGGAGCTCAGCGGCGCTCCGGCAGGTGAGTGGCTTTACGTTTGGTATCGTTCCGCAAAGGAATTCTCATCGTATTCCTTGAGTCTTCTAGACGATGCAGTGGAGTCCCTGCCTGAACTTCGCGAAGACGAATTCGACGCACTCGTTCAGCTTGAGCGAAACCTTGGCGATGCGAACTGCGTTTCCGAAGTTGAAGGCATCAACAAAGAAACCTTGCTATCCTTGGCTGACAAGAAAATGATTTCGAATGAGGGAATCACACCGCGCGGAATTGCAGCTCTTGAGCCATATCGAGTTCAGCGCGCTGTGCTGCTCGCCGCTGGTTTTGGAAGTCGATTACTTCCGGTTACCGTAAACACCCCAAAGCCTCTTGCGCGTGTAAACGGCGTTCGAATAATTGATAGGCTTATAGATGCCGTTATTTCTGCTGGCATCGATGACGTATATGTTGTTCGAGGCTACCTTGCAGAAGAATTCGACCAGTTGCTTGCGAAGTATCCAAATATTCACTTCATAGAGAATCCTTTGTATGGTTCAACGAACAATATCAGTTCCGCTGTGGCATCTTGCCACTTGTTTGAAAATGCCTATGTGTTTGAGAGCGATTTGTTGTTAACGAATCCACGGCTAATAACGAAGTACCAGTATCGTTCTAATTACCTTGGCATAGCCGTCAACAAAACGGATGACTGGTTTTTTGACGCTGATGAAAACAAGGTGATTACCAATCTCGCAAAGGGTAAATCTTCTTCCTGTTGGCAAATGGTCGGCGTTTCTTACTGGACCAAAGAAGACGGAGAAAAGCTTGCACGTGATATCCCTGCTATTTTTGGGCAGCAAGACGGAAAACAGATCTTTTGGGACGATGTTGCCTTGATTAGAAAACGAGAGGATTATTGCGTGCATGTGCGTCCATGCCGCGAAGAAGACATCATCGAAATTGACGATTTCGAGGATCTTCAGCAAATTGATCCTTCGTATGTCGTAAAGAAAAAGGGCCAATAACGCAGAGAGTGGAAGAAGGGTTGAAATGGAAGCAAAGAAACAGTCGGAAGAATACTTCGAAAAACGATCCCTCAAGAAGGGTGCGGTCGGTTGGCCTTTGCTGCTTGGACTGGGTGTCGCGTATGTGATCTCAGGAGACTTCTCGGGATGGAATTACGGTATCGAATATGGGGGCTGGCTCGGGCTTGCTGTCGCCTTTGCCCTTATGGGGCTTATGTACGTTTGTACGGTTCTTGGGGAAGCGGAGCTTTCTTCCGTTCTTCCAACGGCTGGTGCTGGATTTGCTTTTTCTCGTTGCGCCCTTGGGCGTTTTGGCGGTTTCGTGACAGGGCTCGCAATCTCGGTTGAGTATATTTGCGCGCCCGCTGCAATTTCGACGTTTATTGCAAATTACTTTCTGGCGCTTGGCCTGCTTCCAGAGGACTTTCCGACAATAGCTGTCGTTGCCGTTGTGTTCGTTGTCTTTATTGCGATTCATATTCTTGGCGTTGGCGAGGCCCTCAAGCTCATGCTTGTTGTCACTTTGGTCGGGTTTGTTGCTCTCCTTGCTTTTGCGGTCGGTGTTGTTCCTTCGTTCAATCCTTCGAATCTTTTCGACATATCTCCAGACGCTGGATGCACGGTTCTCCTCCCTCACGGCCTTGCGGGCTTGATGGCTGCGCTTCCGTTTGGCATTTGGTTCTTTCTGGGTATAGAAGGCGTTCCTCTAGCTGCGGAAGAAGCTAAAGATCCGAGAAAAGATATTCCGCGCGCAAACATTGGAGCAATGCTTGTGCTGATATTCACTGGTTTGCTCGTGCTTGTATTCGCCGCTGGTGTAACGGGCGCAAACTTTATGGGCGGTTCCTCGGCTCCTCTCGTTGATGCTTTGAATTCGGTTGGAAACGGGTCGTTTGCTTTGTTTGTAAACGTAGCTGGCTTGTTTGGCCTTGTTGCTTCGTTCTTTTCCCTGATTTATGCGGGGTCAAGGGAAATATTTGCTCTATCTCGTGCAGGGTATCTGCCCACATTTCTTTCTCTGACTGGCGGAAGGAAAACGCCAGGAATGGCGCTTTTACTTCAGGGGGTCGTTGGCTTCTTGCTGGTAATCCTTGTCCAGAATGGTGACCTTCTGCTAAACATGGCGGTTCTTGGTGCATGCATAAGCTATGCAATGATTAATCTGTCCCATATTGTTTTACGGCTCCAACGTCCCAATATGGAACGTCCGTATAGGACCCCTGGTGGTAAAGCCACCACGGGTGCTGGCCTCGCCCTCTCTTGTGTTGCGATTGCCTCGACATTCTTCGTAGATACGAGTGCCACATTTGCAGTTGTTGTTGTTTTGATCCTTGGCGTTGCTTATTTCTCTCTATATGCAAAAAAGCATTTGGTCGGAAATTCTCCAGAAGAAGAGTTTGACAAGCTCCGAAGCGCTGATGGCGAGCTAATGTAGGGATGCCCGACATGGCTGCTGCACTGTATTTGTCGGCTTTGTAATCTCTGTATTTGGTTCTGCGAACAGCCTATGGGTGTCGATCCTGCAATGGGGTGACAACTTTTATCGTTATTGATACGGGTTGCCTTTTGCTGTCCGGTGCTCCCGCAGAGACGCGCAAAAGCTGGTTGTGGCGACGATAACGGACTGCATGGTGGGTGCTGCAATTGTGTTTACGATTTCCGATGCTCTTCTAAGCGTCAAGAGCAATTCGCAAGCCCGCTCTGCCTTTTTTATGACATAGAAGACCTTCCGCATGATATAGCGTTTCAGACGTCTGGTGGCCTCATCCTGGTGTTGCCCTCGGACGTCTTCTTGGCGACATATTCCTCGGTGCGCTCATCGGTCTTGAGGCTCCATATGGTGACGATGCGGATTGCGGAGTTCGCCTGCCTGTCGCCGCCGCGGTTGAACCTGTGCTGATATGTTATTCCGGCGAGACAGGAACGGAGGCGACGCCGCAGAGCATGGCTAAGGACGCTTCCGACCGCAACCATCAGCTTGGCCGCCGACTGGGCACCGACGCACTTGAGCTGAACCAGCAGCCAGGGCGGCGTCTTGCGACTCGCTTGTCGACGGTCTTCGGATCCATCAGAGTTCCCTGCAATATTCGGTCACGGACCTGCCCGTCGAGATTATATAGTCGGCGGTCTCGTGCCTGAGCTCGTCGGTGTACTTGGTGGCTGGGTTGGCCATTTCTGCCGTTCTTTCGTTGTCGTTGGTATTCATTCTAAGGGAATGGCTCTTCTAGCATGTGTGCCCGAAAGAACGATACAGGTCAACTGCCTTTGCGCACTGCTCTCAGGTAAGGGAGGAGGCGCATGCCTCCTCCCTTACCTTTGTTGGGCATTCGATAGATTTGCGATATCGGTTTTCAATTTGTCGAAGTTGGTTTTCGAGTTATTCTCCAATATGGCAACCTCTTGAATGAGTGTGGTGATTTTTCGTTGTTGTTTGCTGACGATGATGCTAAGCGATAGTGCAATAGCTAATAGGAAAAAGATGGCAACAAGAAAGATGAAATTTGCTGGTGTCTCGAACCCAAGAATATCGGAGATGCGGTATGGAATTATTGGAAGAATTGCACATAAAAGTATTACGAAAAGCAGAATGATCCATAGGAAAGAGTATTTCATTGTTAGCTGTTTCCGTTTAACCAGCCGAACGATTACGGAAGCAAATGCGAGGCTGGTAGCAATCAATGCGATCCTGACGATTGACAATTGAATCACCCCTTCCTTTCGCGGCCAAGACCAACAAGGAGAATGGCTAAAGTTACTTTGATCATATAGTAAATACTTGATATAGCCTTGATCGAAGATGTGCCGCCTTGTCGCTCGTGCATTGTCACCTGAACTTCTGTTATGGCTAACTTTTTTTTCGCTGCAGTAACAATAGATTCAGGTTCTGGATAATCTGCTGGGTAATCTTTGCAAAAAAGCTCAAGTGCTTTATGCCCTGTTGCTCGAAAGCCAGAAGTTGGATCGGTTATGCGCAGATCGGAGATAAGACGTATTGTGCCGCTGAGCCATTTTATTCCGATGCGGCGCATCAAAGTTGACTTGAAGCCATCGCTTTGTTCGAGAAAGCGAGACCCAATCGCGAGATCTGCCCCATTTCTTATTTCCTGGATAAGCTTCTCGATGCCGTCGACATCATGTTGACCGTCGCCATCGAATTGAATATCTATATCATAGCCATTTGCAAGGGCATATTTATGGCCAGCTTGAACAGCGCCGCCGATACCAAGGTTTTCTTTCAGGTTTAGTAGATTAAAGCCTGCCTCTTGGCATATCTTGGCTGTATCGTCTGATGAACCATCGTTGACGACAACATAGTCGTAGCCCGCTTGAATAAGAGACTCGACTACTGATTTGATGTTCTGTGACTCATTGAATGCTGGTACTACTACTAATACTTTCAAATGCAAGCAACCCCATAATCGATATACACTATTCCATTATATAGGTTGCAGACGGATTCAGAGGGGAATGCTTCTCGGATGAAAATATGCATTTATTCAGCGAACTATCTCCCTAACATAGGAGGTATAGAAAAATTCACCGAGAGGCTATCACTTCAGCTTCGCTCGATGGGGCATCAAGTGACTATCGTGACAAACAATGTATTTGGTTTGTCTGATGTCGAAATATTGGATGGCGAAATTAAGGTATATCGCCTACCTTGCTTTCCCCTAATAGCAGGAAGGTTTCCCGTTCCGAAAAAAAATGCAAGATACAAAGAGCTGATGAATGAGTTATTTGAACAGCCGGTAGATGGGGTTTTGATCAATGCACGATTCTATCCTCACTCATTTATTGGCGTTGAACACGCGGAGCGTTGTGGGCTTAAGCCTGTTTTGATAGACCACGGGTCGGCTTACCTCACTTTTGGAAACTCATTGCTTGACTTGCTCGTTATTGCTTATGAACATGCGATGACTGCACTATTGAAACGTCATCAAATTGATTTTTACGGCATTTCTAACTCTAGCCTGCGCTGGCTCCATACATTTCAAATCGACGGTTTGGGGGTAATCAACAATTCTATAGATGCCGACGATTATTTGTTGGAGGCGTCGACGCGTTCTTTTGCCGAAGAGCTTGACCTCGATTCCGATTCCCTTAAGGTTTGCTTTACGGGTAGACTGATTCCAGAAAAGGGAATCGACGAGCTCCTCGGTGCTGCAGAATTGCTCAAGGATGATAATGTCGAGTTTATGATTGCGGGGGATGGGCCACTTAGAAAAGCCGCTGAAAGCCGTAATCCGGGGAATGTCCATTTCCTGGGGAGACTTCCTGAGGAAGATATAGCAGCGTTGCTGGGGCAGTGCGACATTTTTTGCCTTCCTACTCGATCGGAGGGCTTTTCGACGTCGCTTCTGGAAGCTGCTGCATGCTACTGTACGCCCGTTATAACCAACGTGGGAGGGGTTGAGGAAATGATCCCTTCCGAGGAGTATGGAGTTGTTCTTTCCAGCCAGTCTTCGGCTCTTATAGCTAGGTCGCTTCACGACTTAGGTGTCGATAGGGAGCGAATTCGCGATATTTCTAAAAAAATAGGGAAGAGAGTTCGCCGCTTATTCTCCTGGGAGCAGACTGCGAACAAGGTCATTCAGGCTTTTAAACGTGCAAATAATTAGCGGAGGGGCACGAATGCGTATTGTTGATAGATCGATTGCATTAAAAAAGTTGCAGCAAGAGGAACTTGAAATCCTTATTGAGTTTTCTAAATTTTGCGAGAGGCATGACTTAACGTGGTTTCTTGATTCGGGTACAGCGCTTGGCGCTGCTCGCCATAAAGGCTTTATTCCTTGGGATGACGATATCGATGTAGGTATGCCTCGCTCTGATTACGATAAATTTCTTCAGTTTACAGAGTTCAGTGGGGGGATATGTTCAGGATATTCGGTCCATACTTTCAGCAATACAACAAATTATGCCGCTATGTTTGCAAAGATTTATAAGGAAGGAACCGTTTTCGCTACAAAGGAAACGATTGAGGCGGGGTGTAGACAGGGTATTTTTATCGATGTTTTCCCCTATGACGAAATGCCAGATGATCAAGCTTACGCAGAAAAGATTGCTTCTCAAGCGCATAAGTGGCAAGTGATTTCATACCTCTATCATACATCTGAGCTCAATCCTGTACATGCTGGCATATTGGGCAAGGTTGAAAAATTGATGTTTTGGATTATGCATCGCGGTCTTAGTCTGTTTTTTACCAGAAAAAAAATATTGGCGAATTACGGAAAGATAGTTGCTCAATCTGGAGATAGCAATCGTTGGATTGCGTATGCGTATCCTGTTTTACCTGGTTTTGATGGAGAGGTACTTTTCCCCCCTAAGGACTGTGAATTTTGCTGCCATACCTTTCCAGGTCCGCGAAAAATGGAGGAGTATTTATCCGCCAGCTATGGCGACTGGAGGACACTGCCTGATCCTGCTGATAGAAAGACACATCTTCCTGTTAAATTGGTGTTCAGTGACGGCTCCGAATATGTGAAGTAGTTGCTGGGGTTCCGTTTGGGCTGGTTCTGGATGGTTGATTATGGAACAAGCAAAAAATGCAGAAAAAGCGAGAGCAGAGGGTTTCTAGCAAAATCGGGAATTTTCATTTTGCAGTGACTTTTTAATGGAGGAGATTACCGTGCGACCGTTGTCTGTTGACGACATAAAAATGATTGAGCTTGACATAATGGATGAGATTGATCGTGTATGTATGGCACATGGCGTTGAGTACTTCCTTGCCTATGGCTCGCTTTTGGGCGCTGTTCGTCATGGGGGCTTTATTCCATGGGATGATGATATGGATCTTGTTATGCTGCGCGACCAGTACGAGATGCTTATGGAGCACTTCAACGAATGGCGTTCGTCGGAGCGTTTTAAATTGGTGTCTTATCGTGATGGATCGTCGATTTATCAATTTGCAAAAATTGTCGATACGACCACTGTAGTGTATGAGAATTTTGTTGGTAAAAAGGCGGCAACGGGCGTATGGGTGGACATATTCCCGCTCGAGTATTTCGATTCTTCCAAAGCTGCCTCTCTTCTTAGGAGATACAGTTGGGTTAGTTTGTTGCGTAGTTTTGCTGTCGCCGATCCTTCCGTTGGGTCAAGCTCTTTTATTAAACTGGTAAAGCATATTGTCTGTCCGGTTGCGAAGAAGAAGGATCCCTATAGGCTGGCAAAACAGCTTGATGAGATTGCGATTAAAGTAAATGAATCTTGCAGTGGCTCTGGTTATGTGATCAACGTTACTGATGGGGGCGATGCCTCGAAGATCCATCCTCGAGATCGTTTTGCTCCTGTTCGTTTGTCCTTTGAGGGGCGAAAGTACTGTGCTCCTGCTGATTTTGAAGATTATCTTGAGACTGAATACGGAGATTGGCAAACTCCTCCCCCAGAACACGAGCGCTTGATTCATGTTATGGAAGCTTACCAATTGTGAATGCTGGCGCTAAATTAGTTTTAGTGTCCCATGTGCCCCATATGTCTATGCAATTATATTAAGGGCAATTATGAGCCGATAGTGTGATAACGCAGCTTAAAGCGCAAGGCGATTAATGAAGAGAGAGGATAGTCGGCGGTAGTGGGAAAAGGAAATGCAGACGAGGTTCCAAAACGGCTTTCCGTTAAGGTGAATATGCTGTGGAATTCTATCGGTTCTATGACGTATTTGGCATGTCAATGGTTGACCACCGTTGTCGTTGTTCGTTTATCATCTGGGTCGTTTGATGGTGCCGGGTTGCTATCTCTTGCTATGTCGGTCGTGGGTGTCTTCGGTGCCTTTGCAAATTACAAAATGGGCACATATCAACTTTCTGACATTAAACGCGAAAATACACTAAGCGAATATATGGCTTTTAGATGCTTGACGCTTGCCGGATCGTTCATAGCATGCATTGTATATGCTTATTTCACATGCGCTTCATATGCGTTGACGACAATCGCCTTATTTTATGCTTTCAAGGCGATTGGGCTCCTTATCGATGTTTTGCACGGTGAAGACCAGATTAACCGTCGCATGGATTACGTCGGGAAGTCGTTTATCATTCAAGGGGTATCAACTCTTGTCGCCTTTACCTTAACGTATGGCTTAACGCAGGATGTTAATCTTGCTATTTTTGCAATGCTGGTTGCGGTTACTCTTGTTCTCGTATTATTCGACATTCCGCATTGTCGTCGTTTTACGCGCGTAGGAGTAAATATATCGGGGAAAAAAGCCTTACTGTTTCTTCGCGTGTCGTTGCCGGCGGTCATTGCCTCGGTGGCGGCTAGTGCCATTCTTACTGTTCCTAAGCAATATTTGGCTGTAACATCGGGTGATGCTGCATTGGGCATTTATGCATCCGTTGCTGCGCCAGCATTGGTGATACAGATGGGCGCGCAGTATCTTTATAGCCCTCTTTTAGATGTTTTTCCGCGTTTGTTTTTCGAAGGGAACAGCAAGGGCTTTTTGGTGCTCTTATCTAAAACAGTACTTGGAATTATCGGCGTGACCATTATGTGCTCTGCTGCGTTGCAGCTTGTCGGTGAGTGGGTTCTTGATTTGTTGTTCGGTTCTGGAATCGTTCCATATGTTTATCTCCTGCAGCCTATTGTTGTTTCAACGGCAGCTACGGCATTTTTATGGTTTTTCGGTGACCTGCTCGTAACCTTGCGTCGCTTTTGGGCGTATTTTATCGGTAATGCTGTTGCACTGCTGTCTGTTGTCCCGTTGACTTTCGTCTGCGTGGACATGTGGGATATGAATGGCGTTAGCTTTGCAGGTGCTGGGGCTTGCATGGCGGGAGTCTTGGTTTTGCTGGGGTTCCTTGTCGGGTCTATCAAGCGGTGCTCGAATTAGTTGTGCCAAGATTTTTTTATCGGGATGGATATGGGTTTGAAGGCTTTATGCTCGGTTCGTTAGGGGAGTGCGAATGATTCGTGTCTTGCAAGTGATCGGAGTAATGGATCGCGCTGGCGCAGAAACTATGGTGATGAACCTTTATCGTGCAATGGACCGTGATCGCGTACAGTTTGATTTCCTTGTCCATGAGGAGCGTAAGGGGGATTATGATGCTGAAATTGCACATTTAGGGGGACGCATATATCGCATACCACGTTTTACGGGCTTAAATGAAATATCGTATCGTCATCGGGTTCGTGCGCTTCTGGCGGCGCATCCCGAATGGCGCGTAGTCCATGGCCATATTGGATCATGTGCACCTATATACCTGTCGGAAGCCAAGCGGCTGGGTTCGTTCACCGTTGCCCACAGCCATGCGCAAAGCTATGAGCGTGGTCTAGCGGGGCTCGCATTTAGTATGGTTTCACATCCTGTTCGGCGCATTGCCGACTACTTCATGGCTTGTTCTATGGAGGCGGGGATTAGTCGCTTTGGTGACAAGATCGTGAAGAGCGAGCATTTTTCTGTTGTTCCGAATGGTATCGACACGATGCGCTATGCATGTGATGAATTCTCTCACGAGTCTGCAAAGGCAATGTATGGACTTCCTGGTCGTCCGATTGTGTGCCATGTGGGGCGTTTTATTCCTGTAAAAAATCACGAGTTCCTTTTGAAAGTCTTCTCTCGCGTGAAGAGCAAGATGCCGGATTCGGTTTTATTGTGCGCTGGGCGTGGCGAGCTGGAAGAAGCTACAAAAGATCTTGCCGCGGAATTGGGCTGTGCCGATTCGGTTCGCTTTCTTGGTGTGGTCGACGACGTACCAGGTCTTCTGCGTGCGGCCGATGTGTTTATATTTCCTTCGATTAAAGAAGGACTGTCTGTTTCGGTGGTTGAAGCGCAAGCATCGGGCATGTCGGTTATTGCTTCTACGGGCGTGCCTGATCTTGCTATTGTGAGTGATCGTATTCAGAGAATGTCGTTATCGGATGGTGTTGATGCGTGGGCTGCTGCTTGCGTTGAATTTCTTCGTCGTGCGACGGTTTCTGAGCGAAATGATGCATGCGATCAGGTATGTTTTCATGGATTTGATATCGCTAATACATCGGCGCGCCTTGCCCTTTTTTATGAAGGTGTAGCAAGAGGGCAGCAGGTTCGGTATTAAACGTCTTGGGATAGAAGCAATGTGGAGTCTTCTTAGGCAAGTCGATGAGATAATATGAATGTATAAGTGTAAGCTAATATACGGAGGCCATATGAAAGGCATAATCCTTGCGGGCGGTAGTGGAACGCGCCTGTACCCGCTTACTTCGGTTACCAGTAAGCAACTGCTGCCGGTGTACGACAAGCCGATGATTTACTATCCGCTGTCTGTGCTAATGATGGCGGGCATTGAGGATATTCTGATCATCTCCACGCCTACCGACCTGCCCAACTTCCAGCGTTTGCTGGGCGATGGCTCCCAGTTTGGCGTGTCACTCTCCTACGCGGAGCAGCCTTCTCCTGACGGCTTGGCGCAGGCGTTCATCATCGGCGAGGAATTTATTGCCGGCGAACCTTGCGCGCTGGTTTTGGGCGACAACATCTTCTACGGCAACGGCCTTAGCCGCCACTTGCGTAAGGCAGTTCAGGATGCCGAGACAAATGGTGGTGCTACTGTGTTCGGCTACCACGTAGACGACCCCGAACGCTTCGGCGTAGTGGAATTCGATGCTGACTACAACGCTGTTTCCATTGAGGAAAAGCCCGAGCACCCCAAGTCAAACTACGCAGTTACCGGCCTGTACTTCTACGACTCTCGCGTGTGCGAGCTTGCCAAGCAGGTTAAGCCTTCCGCCCGCGGTGAGCTGGAAATCACGACGCTGAACCAGATGTATCTAGAGGACGGCACCCTTTCAGTTGTCACTCTGGGCCGCGGCTATGCATGGCTCGACACCGGCACCATGGAAAGCCTCTACGAAGCGGGCGAATTCGTGCGCGCCGTTGAGCGCAGCCAGGATTTGCCTGTGTGCGTTCCCGAGGAAATTGCTTTCGAGAATGGCTGGATTGGGCGCGAAGAGCTTGTGGTTGCCGCTGACCGCTACGGCAAGAGCGTTTACGGGCAGCATCTGAAGCGCGTGGCCGAGGGCAAGATTGCCACGAAGGAGGACTAGAGGATGCCTGACTTCCAACCCAAGAACATCATCGTTACGGGGGGCTGCGGGTTCATCGGCAGCAACTTCGTACACTACGTGGTAAACAACCACCCTGATGTGCACGTTACCGTGCTGGACAAGCTTACCTATGCCGGCAACCGTGAAAATATTGCCGGTCTGCCCGCCGACAGGGTAGAGCTGGTAGTGGGCGACATCTGCGATGCGGATCTGCTGGAGCGCATCGTGCCTGGCTGCGACGCCATTGTGCATTATGCCGCCGAAAGCCACAACGACAATTCCATCGCCGACCCCGAGCCATTCCTGCGCACCAACGTGGAGGGCACCTACTGCCTTCTTGAGGCATGTCGCAAGCACGACGTGCGTTACCACCACGTAAGCACCGACGAAGTGTACGGCGACCTTGCATTGGACGATCCTGCCCGTTTTACCGAGGAAACGCCTTACAAGCCCAGCTCTCCGTATAGCTCCACTAAAGCTGCTAGTGACATGTTGGTGCGTGCGTGGACGCGAACCTATGGTCTGCGTACTACCATATCCAACTGCTCTAACAATTACGGCCCCTTCCAGCATGTGGAGAAGTTCATTCCTCGCCAAATTACCAACATTCTGTGCGGCATCAAGCCAAAGCTGTATGGCGATGGCCTGAATGTGCGCGACTGGATCCACACCGAGGATCACTCTTCTGCTGTATGGACTATTTTGACGAAGGGAAGCTACGGCGAGACGTACCTTATTGGTGCCGACGGCGAAAAGAACAATATCGATGTTTTGCATGCCATCCTCGAGGGTATGGGCAAGGCCGCCGACGATTTCGATTGGGTGCGCGACCGTCCCGGTCACGACCGCCGCTACGCCATTGACTCCTCGAAGCTGCGTCGTGAGTTGGGCTGGGAGCCTAAGCATACCGACTTCGCCCAAGGGCTTGCCGCAACCATCGACTGGTATCGCGAAAATGAGCAGTGGTGGCGTCCCGCCAAGGAGGCTACCGAGGCAAAGTACAAGGCGCAGGGCCAGTAGGGGGAGTTGGAAATGTCTTTTGAGTTCGAGAAGCCGTTGAGGGCAGAACACACGAATATCCCCGACATGCTGGTGTTCGATCTAGCAGTACACGGCGATTCCCGCGGATGGTTCAAAGAAAATTGGCAGCGTGCGAAGCAGGTTGGCCTTGGCCTGCCCGACCTGGGGCCTGTGCAGAATAACATCTCCTTCAATGCTGAACGTGGCGTAACGCGTGGCATTCATGCTGAACCTTGGGACAAGTACATTTCCGTGGCTACCGGCAGCGTATTTGGCGCTTGGGTGGATTTGCGTCCCGGGAAGAGCTTTGGCCAGGTGTATACCTGTGTTATCGATCCCTCGAAAGCCATCTATGTGCCCCGAGGTGTGGGCAACTCCTTCCAGGCGTTGGAGGACGGCACGGCATACACCTATCTGGTGAATGCCCATTGGTCCGCCGATCTGAAGAAGACCTACACGTTTGTGAACTTGGCAGATCCTGATCTGAATATTGAGTGGCCTATCCCGATTGAGCAGTGTGAGCTTTCCGAAGCCGATAAGGCTCATCCTATGCTGAAGGATGCGTTGCCCATGATGCCCAAGCGCACGCTGGTTACCGGATGCAATGGCCAATTGGGCCGTGCGGTGCGCGCGTTGGCCGAAGAGCGAGGCTTGGCCGAATGGTTCGACTATTGCGACATCGATACATTTGACCTTTCCGACCCTGTGGCTTACCAGGGCATTGACTGGAGCTTATATGGGACGGTCATCAACTGCGGGGCGTATACCGCTGTCGACAAAGCGGAAACACCCGAAGGTCGCGTGACTTGTTGGAAGGCAAACGCGACCGGCCCTGCGCTTATGGCGCGCGTTTGCGCAGAGCATGGCATCACGCTGGTCCACGTGTCATCCGATTACGTATTCGACGGCACTCGCGAGCTCCACCCAGAAGACGAGCCCTTTGCCCCGATGGGCGTGTACGGCCAGTCGAAGGCAGCGGGCGATCTTGCCGTCGGTGGGTGCCCTAGGCACTATATCGCACGTTCCAGCTGGGTGATCGGAGATGGCCATAACTTCGTGAAAACGATGATGGGCCTTTCGGATCGCGTTGCTGCCGGCGAGATTCCTCAGGTGACGGTTGTGGACGACCAGGTGGGCCGCCTTTCTTTCACACGCGATATGGCTGAGGGAATCTTCTGGCTGCTCGGCTACCGCGAAGGCGACGCCGAGCCCAGCAGCCCCGCGCCGTACGGCACCTACAACCTCACCGGTTCGGGCGAGCCCAAGAGCTGGGCGCAGGTTGCGAAGCGCGTGTTCGAGCTTGCCAACGGGAACGCCGACAAGGTGATGCCAGTTGCTACGGCTGATTACTATGCCAGCGTTGCGGGCCCTGTATCTCCTCGCCCCGAGCATTCGGCGATGGACCTCTCCAAGATCGTCGCCATCGGCTTCAACCCTCCCGATTGGGAGCAGGAACTCGAAGAATACGTGAAGAGCGAGTTGGACAAATAATGTTAAATGAAGGCGGCTACCAGCCGCCTTCATTTTGTGCTTCGAGATGGTTTCGTTGTTTCCATTGCTGGGCCACAGTGGGATACTCCCACTGTGGCCCAGCAATGGAAACTTTATTAAGCCTTTTGCTGAGAAGAACTTGCAGTCTTCCTCTTACGATGTGTCTCTTTCGAGTGAAATTCAAGTTTTGAGAGCTTCTTCTGCTCCGATCAGCATCAACGATCAAATGGCGATAGACCGTATTTACGAAAGAAAGGATATATCGGAGGGCTATTTAATTAAGCCTGGCGAATATATTCTTTGCAAGTTAAAGGAAAGCATCACTCTTCCTGACGATGTGATGGCCATGGTTGTACCCAGAACGCGATTCACAAGGCTTGGGCTTCTTCTTTCGGCTCAGTATTGCAATCCAAGCTATTCGGGAACTCTGAGCTTGGGCCTAAGGAATGCTTCGAACAACAACATAAGTTTGGTGCCTGGTTTGGCAATTGGGCAATTGCTCTTTTGCAAGTTGGGAGAGAAGCCGATAGAAAAGAACCTTTATCGAAATAAAACGAATGCGGCATACCACAATGAAAAGGAATTCAGGGGATCGACGTTTGCCGATGAAGAGCTTTCCGCAGAAGCCAAGGGTATTCTTGAGGAAATGCTGAAGCATCTAGGTGAGGTTTGATTGTGGCAGCCTTGCTCAATAGGCTTGTAGCCGAGTCGTGCAAATCGCAATATCCAGAGGCTGATCCTGGGGTTTTGTTTGAAGCTCAGAAGCAACTTGAGAAAATGATTGTCGATGAGGTTCGTCGCGAAGAGGCAGCAAGGATCGATCGGAAAGCAAAGATCCTGGGTGAAAAGCGCAGATTTGAACAGGGGATGCAGGAACTCAAAGTTATTCTTGTCCAGTGCTTCTTACTTGCTTTCCTTGTTGGTCTCTTGGTTAACCATGTGTATGATGCTGTGAAAATCAATTTATATTCAAGTGACGTTTCTCTGATAATTATTGGCTCACTGGTTCTATCCGGCTTATGCATCGTAGTTGCTTTATGGATGGTTTCTTCAAGAATAATGGAGCTCTATGAAATGATGATGCGTGACAAAGGTGGGGATGAGGTGTCTCATCAATGAATCAACCAGTACCAAATGGCATCTACCGTCATTTTAAGGGTAATTTCTACAAGGTGTTTTGCGTAGCTCATCAAACCGAGACCGAAGAACCATATGTGATCTACAAAGCTTTGTATGGCGATGGATGCCTGTACGCTCGTCCTCTAGAGATGTTTATGAGCGCAGTTGATAAGGAAAAGTACCCAGATGCGCAGCAGGAAATGCGCTTTCAGTTATTGGGTGAGGACGAAGAGGGTATAACACTTTATTAATCAAGAGCCCTTCTCCGTAGGCACACGGAGAAGGGCTGAAACAGGCAGCGATGTTTGCGTCCAACAAACAAAGATCGCTGCCGCTTTGTATTATAACGGGCTAGTAGCTTAACCGCGGTGTGTCATCTTGTAGCGAATAAATCCGATTTTTTCACGGCGCGAGGTGCCTTCGGGAAATAGCTTCTCGTACGCAGGCCTGATTGCTTCTTTGGCTTTATGGGCAATGGATTCGCTCTGCTCCTGCTTTTTTTCTAATGCGCGCTCGAAAATAATGGGTGCAAAGGGAGTGCGTTGAGCGTATTCCCAGAAATAATCGGCGAAATCTGATTCGAAATTATCCCACGGTTTATCAGGGCCGGCGTAATGAACGATGTACGGATCTTTGCGGGAGTCCATGTATCCCTGGTAGAGGTTGCGTGGCGCTCGTCCGATAATCTCCTTGATGCGGATGCCGTTCCAGTCCATAACCACATTCCAGCGCATATCCAAATACCTAACGCGACCTTCGGCAAAATGGTTTAAAACGTCTTGATCTAAAAGCTCCCATTCGTATGAAGTGGCATATTCAAACATTTCATCAACGGTATAATGTTTGCGAAATTCAGCCAAGTTGAACAGGATGGTTCCTGCCTGAAAGTAGCTATACGGGTCTTTCATCTTCATGACGTTGTCCATATAGTTTTTCTTTTGTGGCTCGAATCCGTTGTATAAGCCGGCGGTATCGGCATCTTGCACGGCAGCGAGTAGATAGCCGTCGATATTGATATCGAATAGCTTGGCAATATCCTTATTAACTACCATATCGCAGTCCAGGTAGAGCGCCTTGTTGTAGCCTGGCAAGATGTCTTGCATCAAGAGACGGAAGTACGTCTCGATACGGAAATGCCCTCGTAAGAATAGTTTATTTTCATAGTCTCGCATAAAGCGAGTGGTGTTAAAGAAGCGCAAGCTGAAATTGGAAGCAGCCATTAAACGCTGAAGTACTGCTTGGCTGCGTTCGCTAATGTCACGATGGAGCACCACGATATCGTAAATACGGTCGCAAGAGGCATTTTCCTTAATGGACTCCAGCAGCGTTCCCATGTAGGGCACGTAATATTCATTGGCAGAAAGCACTAAAGAAACAGCGTCTTTGTCACTATTTGATTCGATAGGTTTTAGGGGTTTTGGCTGTGTAACGTCTTCGAAAAAGGTACGCTGTAATTCTCTATAGGCGTAAACCCCCTGGTCTTTCAGCCAAGTGAAGTAGACTCCCAGTAGTCGTTCTGCCAAGTAGCCGCTTACTCGGTAAGCTGCTGGGCTGTACATCGAAAAATCACGTCGTTTCTCATGCTCCTCAAGAACGCTGAAAAGCCATTCGCAGTAATCGAAGAAGATTTGCTTTTTCATGATGAACATATTGCAGAAATAGCCGCGCTTGCCATCAAGGTACTTATTGGCCGCATCAACCATATGCGGATATTTTTCCTGCAGAATTTCTAGCACGCAGGAAAGGTCTTCGGGATGGTGCTGGGGCGATTCGTTGTATTGTTCTCTGATGGTCGATCCATCAACGAATTGACCTTGTTCGGGGAGGATGAAATCGTATTGTTCGATGATCTTGCGCATACGCTCGGGCTCAAGACCGATCTCCTTCAGCGTTGCAGCGTCATTTGTTTCCATGGGGACATCTGCAAAATAATTAGTGGAAAACTTTTTATCGGAGAAGGAAAAGTATCGGCGATAGTGAAATAGACCATAATAGTCTGCTTCAAGGTTCTTCCATGCCCAGTATTGAGCGGTAAGCTCGCAGTAGTAAGGGTTTTTTTCGGAGATGTTTTCGCCCTCATCGTCATGGAGCATTCCTTCAAAACGATGGCTGGCAAGAGCAGTGCCAACCTGGATGGGGCAAATAAGCTCGTTTTCAGGGATGGCGATATCGTCCCTGTGGCATGCCATGGCAATCTTTATCGTGCTCAAAGGGTCTCCTTTGCTGGATTTGGTGCGTCAATTTTGCATTCAATTTCCAGTTTACCTAATAGGTTTTAGAGCTGCGAATATCTATTGGGTATAGTGGTGAAGATATGAAGTACCCCCGCGCAAAGGCAGGCTGCAATGCTTATTAAACGTTATGAATCGTGCCGTTCTTTAGGACGTGTGTACACGCGTATTGCGCTTGGTTTCGAGTCGGGATCTTTAGCTGATGCTTCCACCCTTGCGGCGGAGGGGCGTTTGCGGGCTAAGCTTATTGTGTCTGATGTGGAATTGCCTGCTAAGGTTCGACCTCTACATGGAGAGCCGCCCTCCAGCTCGTATTGTGTGCTGGACTATCCGTATCTCGAGGTTGATTCGGCAGAGATTTTGGTTTGGGATGCGGAAAACCTTGACGACAAAGCACGGCTTAAGGTGAATTTCAAATCTGCAAAATGGGAATCGCGCATAAATCGTCGCTTGAAAAAGGGTTTATTAATTCGACTTACGCAAGGGGAGAATAATTTGCTCCCTGGATGCTTCAATGCGCACGTTCAGCGCTATTTCCAGGGCGAAGGAGGGAATGCAGTATGGCGTGTTGTCGTTGAGTGGCGGGTCGACACGTCTGATGGCCCCGCTTCTGGCAGTGTGGTTCCTTCCCTCGAGTGTTTTGCTTCGTCGGGGAAACCTCTCGAAGCTTCACCTGTTCTTTTGGAGCAGCAGCGTGGCGTCAGGATGGATAGCTGGCTTACGGTAGACAGGTTGGTGTATTCGCTTTCGCTTGACGATTCCCATCGAGCTTTTACGGTTAAGGCGAGCACGGCTTTAGGTGAAGTTGCTGACGGGTTTTGCTGCATGGATCCCGGGTTTGCGGGATCCATGCAAAACGATTATTGGAATTTAACCAAGGACGCTTGCGGTGACGATGACTTGTATCGTTCTTGGCTTGTCGCCCAACGTCCCAGCGAAATTGACTTGTATTTGCAGAGTAGGGTGCATATTCCGGGCTCCCCATTGTTTAGTATCGTGATGCCTTGCTATGAATCCGATGAGGGGTTTCTGCGTGAGGCTGTGGCCTCTGTTGTAGGGCAGAGTTATCAGGATTGGGAACTGATTCTCTTGGATGCATCACCAGAGCGGGATACGGTAAGAAACGTTTCGGCGGATTGTGGCGATAGTCGCGTGCGGTACTGCAGGCTTATGGATAATGGCGGTATTGTCGCCAACACGAACAAGGGCATAAAGCTTGCGAAGGGAACGCATGTCGCCTTCTTGGACCACGATGATGCGCTCGAGCCCGATGCGCTTTATTGCTATGCTCGGGCTGCGTCCGAGAGTGGGGCGCGGGTTTTGTATTGCGATGAGGATTCGTTTCATTTCGGGGAAGATTACGGACAGCCGTCATTTAAGTCAGATTTCAATCGTGATCTGCTTTATTGCCACAACTATGTGACGCATTTTCTCGTTGTTGAAAAGAATCTTATCGACCGAATTGGCGTGTGCGACGAAGAGGTCTCCGGCGCCCAAGATTATGATTTGGTACTGCGTGCCCTGGCTGTTGGAGCTGAGCCCTACCATGTACCTAGAGTTCTATATCATTGGCGAATTCATGATGGGTCAAGCAACGATGGCAACGTGGAAAGCAAGCCCTATGCGGTGGAGGCTGGACGGCTGGCGCTGCAAAACCATTTTAGGCTGCGAGGTGTAAAAGGCAAGGTTGAGGCGCTTGAGGGTGATCCTTTTACGTATCGGATGCGCTATACGCTGCCTTCACCGTTGCCTCTAGTCAGTGTGATTATCCCTACACGCGACAATTCCGAAATGCTCAAAGCCTGTGTAGAGTCTCTGTTCTGCTGCACGTACAAGAATATTGAGGTAGTACTGGTTGAGAACGGAAGTAAAGAGGCCCGTACTGAGCAAGTCTATGCGGCGCTTCAGAAGGAGCATCCCGGCCAGATTAAGGTGGTTCGTTGGAAAGACGGCTTTAATTACTCGGCTCTTATCAATTTCGGCGCGAGAGCCGCATCTGGCGAATACCTGTTGCTGATGAATAATGACACTGAAGTGATTTCGTGCGATTTTATCGAGGAAATGATGGGTTACCTGCAGCGTCCCGAGGTGGGCGTAGTCGGCGCAAAGCTCTTTTTCAAAGATGGATTGGTGCAGCATGCGGGCATGCTGGTTGGCCCGTATGATGCCTTGGTTCATGTGCATCAGTTTTTCCCTGAAGACAGGGCTGGCTATCTGGCCCGCGCTAAGAGGCCTGGTAATTTTTCTGCAGTAACAGGCGCATGCCAAATGGTTCTCAAAGCGGTGTTTGATGAGGTTGGCGGTTATTGCGAAGAATTCGCGGTCGGTTTCAACGATGCGGACTTCTGCCTAAGAATTCGAAAAGCTGGCTATTGCGTAACCTTCACGCCGTATGCTCAGCTCTATCACTATGAGTTCGTTTCGCGTGGCCGCGAAGTGGGCAATCGGGAAAAAGAGTTGCGTTGGAAGCGCGAGCAAGCGCTGTTCATGGAGCTCTGGCCTGGGTATTTTGTTGAGGGCGATCCGTTTTCAAATCAAAATTTGAAACGGAATAATCTGTATTTCGCTTTAGGGGAGTAGACTTTCTGTGGTGGGAAAATAGGGACAGGTACCCATTTTCCCAATTATTGGATCAGAGAGAAAGCAAATGGCGAATAGAATGAGCTTTTCCGGAGTGAAGAATTGGTTCGTCCGCAACGCAAAGTTGCTGGTGGTGTGCTTTGCGGTGGGTATGGTCTGCCATGCGCAGATGTACCTGAACGGCCTTTCGAACCCCGATGCGGTTGTTTCTTTGAGCAATCCCAATGGATACGGAAGCTTTATTCCGCATGCTTGGGATATTAGCTTGGGGCGTTGGGGCCTGCCGTTTGCTGCCTGCGCTAAGTTTGGGCTGTGCTCGCCTATCCTTACCTCCGCAATCACCATTGCCTTGTTTGCGCTGGGCGTTGTTGCGCTGATAGATAGGCTGGGCATCAAGCGCGCTTGCCTACGGTATGCCTCTTCGATTCTGTTCATCGCTTCGCCCTTCGTTTCCTGCTGCATCACGTACTACTACTGCTCGAATTCGTACGCGCTCTCGTTTTTGTGTGCGGTGCTGGCTGCATGCCTGATCGGGCGCGTTGGGGCTGTTGGTAAGCCGGTTACCCTTTTTGGGGCAGTTGCGTTGCTGGCGTTTTCGCTCGGTTGCTATCAAGCGAGCCTGGGCGTGTTTTGCGTTGCGGTGCTGTTGGTAATGATTCGCTCGCTTATGGGCGGCGGCTCTAAATCGCTGGCGTCGCTGACATGTGACGTTCGTGGCGAAGCTCAGAACCCCTACCGCGAAGAAGGCTGCAGCGCCGATTCGCTCAGCGCCAAGCAGCTTGCGGTGTTCTTCGGCGTTGCCGTTGCGGTATGCGCGGCGGGCGCTGTGCTGTACTACGCGCTAACCGAGCTGTCTTTGTTTGCGATGGGCATCAGCCTTTCTACCTACGGCGGAGCCTCCTCGGTTGGCGCTGACAGCATTCTGGGCTCTTTGACGTCGTCTGTCCCCAGCGCTTACGTTGCCTTTTCTGACGGCTTGTTCAGCCACGGCATTTTCGGGAACCATTTTGGCTGGGTGTACGTGGCGGCTGCCTGCATGATTGTTGTGGCGGTTGCGTTTGTCCGTCTTGCTACGATGAACGGTGTGAAGCGTTTGGGGGCGAGCGCTATGGCGCTGCTTTGCGTTGTGCTTATCCCCTTTGCCGCCAACGTTATCCTGGTTATCGTTCCCAGCTACGGGTATCCAACCCTGCTTATGCTGGGCGGTTTCATGGCTTCTTTTCTGCTTCTGCCCCTGTTGGTGCAGCTTTTGCTCGATTTGCCCGACCGAGGCAATGTGCGCCTGCGCATGCCCGCGAAGGCTATGTCCGTCGGCTGCTGTTGCCTTATTGCCGTAGGGGCGTGGTCGTACGCGCTGCAGTCGAATGCAGATGCCGAGGTTATGCAGGCATGCCAGAACCAAGCTGCTTCTTTGGCCACCCGAATTGCCGGTGTGCTTGATGCGAACCCCGATGTGCAGGCGGGTGCGAAGGTGTTGATCGCCGGCAAGCCCGAATCGGGTAACTTTCCGAACACCAGCGATTCCTACGTTCACGCAAGCAGCTATGCGAAGTGGGGCATGGTTTGGGACAACCGCTACCAGAACAACATGCGTTCTTGGGATGTGATAATGAAGCAGTTTGCGGGGCAGAGCTTCAACTACTGCTCGTTCGACGAATGCGCCAAGGTTATTCGCTCAAACGAATTTGCGAACATGTCGCTGTATCCTGCCAATGATTCGGTGACAACCATCGACGGCGTTGTAGTTGTTAAGATATCTGACATAAGCAAGTATTCGGAATAGCGGCGCGCGCTGACGCCGAAGCGTTTAGAGTTCATGAGGGGCGCTGGGCATATGGGAAAACGACATCACGGCAAGGGCGAAGCGAGCGGTGCGTCCGCCTCGCGGGGGCGTAATGGCGCCGTGAGCGCCGATGCCGCGGACGCTGCCGCTGCGCATGGGTGCGGCGATGCTGCTGCCTACGCCGATGCTGCCTGTAGCGGTGCAGGCGCTGCAGAAGCTACGGGCTCGGTGAGCACCGCAGACGTCCCAGCCCAACCCTCCAGCGCTCCGTTCTTTTCGGTTGTTTTGCCCACGTATAGCTCCGAGCCCTACCTTGCCGCCGCCTTGGGCGATTTGCAAGACCAGCTGTTCACCGATTGGGAAGCCATTGTGGTGAACGATTGCTCGCCCGACGGCAGCTTGTCCATCGCGCAGCAGTTCGCCGCCGCCGATGCGCGCATTCGCGTTGTTTCGCACGAGGCGAACCGAGGGCTTTCGGCGGCGCGCAATACGGGATTTGCCGCTGCTCGGGGGCGCTATGTGTGGTTCCCCGACCCCGACGATCGCTACGATTTCACCTTTCTGCAGAGTGTGTATAACTCGCTTCAGCGGCACGAAGCGCCAGTGGTTATGGTGGGCCATGTGGAAGAATTCTACGACGCTGGTGGCAAGGTAGAACGCGTGCAGGAATTCACTTTCAGCCAGGAATCGGCGCATTTGGGAAAAACCAAGCTGCGTAAGCACGTGTTGGAGTTCGAAAAGGGTACGCATTACGGCTACGCCTGGAACAAGGTGTACGAGCGCAGCTACCTGCAACAGGGCGGCTTTACCTTTACCGAAGGTTTGCCGCTTATCGAAGATATTGAATTCAACATCCGCGTGTTCCAAGATTTGCCTGGCCTGAACGTGATTGGCGCACCGCTATATCGCTACGCCAAGCGCGAGACGGGCAACCTAACCAGCAAGTTTGTACCGCGTTACTACGAGGTGCATCGCGCGCGCATTGAAATGTTGCGTAACCAGCTGGATTCATGGGGTTTGCTTGATGCCGGCGCCAAGGCCACGCTCGGTGCGCTGTATGCTCGCTATATTCTTTCGGCGTTGGAACGTAACAAGCAGAAGGAAAGCGGCATGAGCGGCTCTGCGCAGAAGGAATGGCTGCAAGGTGTGTTTGCCGATGATCTGTTCAACGAGTTGGTGCCCTGTGCGCAAGCCGACAGCCAGGCGTTGCGCCTGTGCTTGAAGCCCCTGCAGCAGCGTAATGCGTCGAAGTGCCTGGCGCTAGGCGGTGCTATTCATGCTGCCAAGAACGGCGCTCTGCACAACTTGTTTGTGAGACTGAAATCCGGCAGGTGAGGAATAGGGCAGGTGCTGTTTTCCGCTTTGGCACAGCGGCTAACGCCGAACCCCGCGTGCAATCTTCGTTGTGGGCAGGCACTAGCCCTCAAAGTGGGAATCTGTCGTCTGCCCTATTTTCCCAAGATGTTGCATTTCGGCAACACGCTAGGTTTGCTTTGCTGCTAGGCGTACAATCGGACGCGGTAATCAAGCGAAAAGGGGGCTTGCGGTGGATCTTTCCATTGTCGTGCCATGCTACAACGAAGAAGGATCGCTGCCGCTGCTGTTCGGCGCGGTGGATGATGCTTTTGCCACCTCGGGAGTGTCGTACGAGCTGGTTTTGGTGAACGACGGCAGCTCCGACGGTACGTCGCACCTGCTGCATGAGCTGCCCACTCCTGCATCGGCTGAACGTATCGTCGTGGTCGATTTTTCCCGCAACTTCGGCAAGGAAAGCGCCCTGCTCGCAGGCCTTCAACATGCCGAAGGGGATGCGGTTGGCCTGATGGACGCAGACTTGCAGCAGCCTCCTGCAACGTTGCTTGAAATGTACCGCATGCTGCAGGCCAACCCTAGCGCCGATTGCGTAGCCGCATTCCAAGAGCATCGAAACGAAGGTGCGGTGCTGAGCTTCTTCAAGCACGCGTTCTACAAAACGTTCGATGCAACTTCTCGGCTCAATGTCATGTCCGATGCCTCCGATTTTCGCGTGTTCCACCGCAGGGTGGCCGATGCGCTTCTTTCTATGCCGGAAAGCTTCCGCTTTTCGAAAGGCATGTTTGCCTGGGTCGGTTTCGAGACATTGCCGTTTCCCTACACGCCGGCAAATCGCGTTGAGGGCGAAACCAAGTGGTCGTTCCGGAAACTAATGCGCTACGGCATCGGCGGAGTGCTTTCGTTTACCACGTTTCCGCTGAAAATTGCCGCGGTGGCGGGTCTCGTTGCCACGCTTGTCGGGTTGGTTCTGCTGGTCGAAGTCGTTGTCGAGCAATTTATCAACCCCGCCATGCCATCGGGCTATCCTACGCTTCTGTGCGTGCTCCTTTTGATGGGCGGGCTCATTTTGGTAACGCTGGGTGTGATCGGCGAATACATCGCACGCATCTACATCGAAACCAAGCGCCGCCCTGCCTATATCGCGAAATCGGTAGAAGTCCGAACTAGCACCAACCAGGCAGGAAAGTAAGGGTAGGTGCTCGATTCCCACTTTGCGAGCTGAGCCGCGTTTGCAATGAAGCGCGCGTACGAGGTTCGGCGTCAGCCGCTATGCCATAGGCGAAGAGGAACCGCTCTCCTTGCTTCCCGTGCCCGAGGAACAGGGAGAGCGGTTCAATACGGCACCTCATCTGAGTGCAAGTCTGTGTAAAACCATATTTCACATTTCAGAAAGGACGTATCTGTTATGACAAAACCTACGTATATCTTAATCCGTGAATCCAGCAACGAATCCGGCTACACAGCACATTCGTTCCCTACCGAAACGTCAGCATACAAAGCCATGGACTGCATGGTGGAATCTGATGCTGCTGCCATTGAAGCGACATACCACTTATCACCCCGTGTGGAACAGGTATCGAGCTATAAAACACAGCTCATCTTCGATGCAATCATCGCTGAGTCTGACATGACCGTAAAAATTACGTACAGCGTTTATGCAATCGAAAAGTAAATCTACTTATCGAAAATATAAAAAAATGGGGAACAATCTTTCATCTCGATTGTTCCCCATGCTATCTATTCGTACCACGGCTCGCTCGCAGTGGTATATTTTTTATTCTTTTTTATGCTGATTTTCTCTAATTCGTTTGGCCCTCTTGATAGGGGTACTTTTCCAGCAGTTCCTGTACGGTGATGAAGCTGTAGCCTTGTTCCTTCAACTTAGGGAGCGCCTGGCGAAGGCCTTCAATGGTCTGGCTGCGGTCGCTGCCGCCATCGTGCATCAGGATGATGTTGCCGGGGCCGGCGCTCTGGATGCGCTGGGCAATAACGTCGGCGCCGGGCTTCTTCCAGTCGGTGGTATCAACGTTCCAACCAATTTCTGCCGTTACAATGCCTTCAAGATCGGTGGCAACAGAAGTGTCGAAGTTACCGCCCGGGCAACGGAAAATAGTGCTTGCTTCCTGGCCGGTAGCGTTCTTGATGGCCTCCAAACCCTTTTGTACTTCCTGCTTGCGTTCGTCTGTCGACATCTTGATAAGGCTTACGCCTTCGCCGCTGCCCTCTGCGTGGTCCCACGTGTGAGTGCCAATTTCGCAGCCCATACTTGCAGCGCGTTGCAATTCCTTTTCGTGCCCGCTAATGCATTGGCCAACGGTAAAGAAGGTAGCCTTGGCGTCGTTCTGTTCAAGGATGTCCAGGATCTCGTCGGTTTGCTTATCCCATGGGCCGTCGTCGAACGTGAGCGCAATAACCTTGTCGCCGTTGCTGTTCACGTTGTAGTACTGAACGATGTTGTCGACCGGTTCTTTGGTGGTAACCGTGGCGGTGATGCCCGATTCCTTGCCTGTGCGCGTTACCTGTTCGCCGTCCTGGGCATTGTTGCTGTACAGGTGAACTGCGCCAACGCCCTTCAGTTCCGTTTTGTGCGGAAGGGTTTGGGGTTCGCTGTCGGTGTAGGGCTCGGTGATGTCGGTGCCATTGGAGATCTCGATCTTGTCGCCGCCGTTCAAGTGCATGCCCATATCGTCGGTGTCGTTTCCGTTCACCTTTGCGGTGCAGCGGGTGCCTTCACCTTGACGGATGGTACTGCCATCGACGGCTACGTAGTTGCCAGGCGTTACCGAAACCACGTTGTTGTCCAGAAGGCCGCCAACGCTGCGCTCGGCGCCCGAAATGGTTACCTGGTCGCCGTTTAGCGTGACCTCAACCGGCTTCGACCCCATCCAGTTGTTGAAGGCGAATATGCCAACGATGGCAAGCACCACAACAACGGCAACGGCGATAAGGCTGCTGCGCGTAAAGAAGTCGGCCTTCTGCTTGGGCGCATAGTTGTTGTTGCCCAGGTAGCGAGCTGCCTGGTATGTGGATGCGTTGGTGGGCGAAGCCTTTTGGGCTCCTTCTTTGGTGCGCTGGTATTTAGCGCGCGAATAGGCAGACGGGTCGTTGCCGCGCATGTTTTGCACTACGGGTATCTGCTGTGAAGGCTGGCCTTGCTGCGGCTGTGCTGCCTGAACGCGCATGCTCTGGCTGGGTTGCGAAGCTGCGGCACCGCGACGAACGGGGCGCTGCTGGCGTTGAGCCGCGGAGGGGCGCTGACCTTCAACGCGCGGCATACGCTGGCTTGCCTGGGCGCTGGGGCGCTGACCGGGCTGGCTGTTGGCAACGCGGCGGGATGGGCGCGCCTGCTCGTTGTAGTTTTGCTGCATGCGCGGCATGCGCTGGCTTGCGGAAGGGTCGCCTGCGCCTACGTGCTGGTTAGCATCTTGCGGTATTGCAACGCGCGGCATGCGCTGGCTGCCCTGCATGTTGGGGCGCTGGCCCTCGACCCGCGGCATGCGCTGGCTTGCGCTTGCGGAAGCGCGCTGATCCCAGGCCGACACGTTGGACATGTTGCCATTGGCCGTGTGCCCCTGGTTTGTTTGGGCAGGCTGGTTCGCGGCAACGCGCGAATGGGCAATATGATCGTTGCCGGCACCTGCATACGCAGGGAATGCGGACGATGTGCCGCGTTCCTGACCTGCTGGTTTGTTCTGCACGCGTTCGTGCATGAACGAAGCCGTGGGGTCGTGCTGGCTGTATAACTCGCGTTCGCGCTCAAGCTCGTCACGTGCACTGGGCACGGAAGTGCGAGGTGCGGTGGAACGGCGGGTTGGTTGGCGACGCGCTGGTCGGCGCGGTGGTTCGTTTGAATTGGTCATATGTATTCTAAAACTCCCTAAAATCCAATCTCCTTATTGTACTCGGCTTGGTTGCGGGTGAGGCTTTTATACACAATTGTTAGATGCCGGTTATGCAAGTTCTTCATTGATGTGTTTCCGGGCGCCTGGCGATGGCAAGATTGTGCCCTGATGTGTTCCCGGGCACTCGCCGATGGCAATATGCTCGCGAGATGCGTTTCCCAGCGTCCGGCGGTGGCAGGATTGCGCCGTAATGCGTTCTTGGCCTGACTGGCAGTGGCAATATTCTTGCGCGGTGCGTTCCCGGGCGGCAATCCGTGGCAATTTTTTCGCCCCATGCATCCCGAAAGCGGTCTCGGACGGGAAAATCGCCCCTTCCTGGCAAGATATGCGCGCCATGCATCCGAAAATGAGCTGGCTTTGGCAAGATATGCGCGCCATGCATCCGAAATGCCTCGCAAACCGCCGTTGGAGGATACACCGCGCGAAGATCCTGCCAGGAAGGGGCACTTTTCGCTGCACGGGCCCCTCGAATCATGCATAGTGCGCAGATCTTGCCATCCGCCGCCGAACAGCGCGAGCGATCGCAGCCACGGCGCCGCCCTTATGGGCGGTGGAACGGGGCACGGGCGGCTTCTTGTCGGGCGGGGTGGCGCCGCCAAAGGAGTGCGTGGCGTTGCGGGGGTGTCGAGCGCTGGCGGCAAAGCCGGCATCAGTGAAGCTCCGCTTGCAAGTCTCTGACGCCGATAATCTCGCCGAATCTTGAGAGCCAGCATTCGCGGGGAGGTTTCAGGGCGGGACGGCGGCAAGGAGGCGCCGGTCAAGCGGCCCCGCCGAGTGAGGCCCGCGTGCTAGCAATCTCCAGTAGTGCGTTCAAAGAAAAAGTTAACCCGTTGGTACTTTTCCTGTTGACAATACCCCCTGGGGGTATATAGTTGCAGCGTAAAACAAAGAAGGGGGAGAAGAGACTCTCTCGTTCTCATCAGCGAAAAGGGTCACCATGAGCGAAGAATTGCCCAAAGCATGTTGCTCGGAAAAAGCGGAAGCTCCAAAGCGTACATGCGAGTGCCGTCATAAGGCAACGGAGCGCAGCGCCGAATTCCAAAGCGAATTGCAAAAGCGTCTGAATCGCGTCATCGGTCAGCTGAATGGTGTGAAAAGCATGATCGAAGACAACCGTTATTGCGGCGATGTACTCATTCAACTTTCTGCTGCGGAAAGCGCCGTGCATACCGTGTCAGAAATGCTGCTGCGCGACCATCTGGAAACGTGCGTAACCGAACGCGTACGCGAAGGCGACACCGAAGTAATTGACGAGGCCATGCAGCTCATCAAGCGTTTCGCCCGCTAAGGGCGGGTTTGTTCGGCTGGTGCCCGACCGAAGCCTGCCAAGTTGGCTTTCGTGCGGATCCCGACTGCTGCTGACTGCCGCCGAGACTGTCGCTGCAACTGTCCCGTTTGTGCAGATATCGACCGCCGCCGAGACTACCGCCGTAGTTGCCGTCCGCGAGGATCCCGATTGCCGCCGGTTTGGTTGGTGGTTCATTCGGCCGGCAGTTCACCCCCCCAATCACAAAACTCCAAGAGGAGATACACCATGAAGATATCTTTCAATGTTCAAGGAATGACATGCGCTGCCTGCTCGGCGCGTGTCGAGAAAGCTACCAGTGCGGTCCCCGGCGTGGCGAGTGTTGCCGTGAATCTGCTGAAGAATTCAATGGAAGTGCAGCTTGCCGCCGACGCCAATGCCGCCGAAGTTGCAGCCGCCATTGAGACAGCCGTGAAGAAGGCGGGCTACGGCGCCAGCCCCAAAGGCCAGGCGGGCGCACCCGCTGGGCCAGGTGCGGTTGCCGCTACAGGCTCAGGTGTCGCTGCGGGCAATCCGAACGCCACCGCCGAAGCCGAGCAGAAGAGCATGCTGCACCGCCTGATTGCCTCGCTCGTGTTCACGGTGCCGCTGTTCTACATCTCTATGGGCGACATGTTCGGCTGGCCGTTGCCCAGCGTGCTCACTGGTATGGAAAACATGATGGTGTATGGGCTTACCCTATTTGTGCTGCTGGTGCCCGTCATTTTCATCAACTTCAAGTTCTTCCGTGTGGGCTTTCGCGCCTTGGCGAATCGCGCCCCCAACATGGATTCGCTCATTGCGCTAGGCTCGGGCGCCGCTACGGTCTACGGCGCATATGCGCTGTTCAACATGGCATTTTTCATGGGTCATTCCGACATGGCGGCCGCTCATCATTTCGCCATGAACCTTTACTTCGAATCGGCGGCCATGATCCTGACGCTCATCACGCTGGGTAAGTATCTTGAAGCGCGCGCGAAGGGTAAAACCACCAGCTCGCTTTCGAAGCTTATGGATCTTTCGCCCAAAATGGCAACGCGCGTGGAAGACGACGTTGAAGTGCAGGTTCCTGCCGCAAGCGTGCGCGTTGGGGACGTGCTCATGGTGCGTACGGGCGAATCGGTGCCGGTCGACGGCGTGGTGCTGGAAGGTGAAGGGTCGGTCGACGAATCCGTTATTACGGGCGAGGCTCTGCCGAAGAGCGTGCATGCTGGCAGCGCGGTGACGGGCGCCACCGTGAACACGGCGGGCTGGTTCACGATGCGTGCCGAACGCGTGGGCGAAGAAACCGTGCTGGCGGGCATTATTCGCCTGGTCGACGAAGCCACCAGTTCCAAGGCGCCCATCGAAAAGATGGCCGACAAAATCAGCGGCGTGTTCGTGCCGGTGGTTATCGCTATCGCGGTGGTGGTGTTTGCCGTGTGGCTCGCCGTGGGGGCGGAGCTTTCCGTGGCGCTTACGTACGCGATTTCCGTACTGGTAATTTCATGTCCCTGCGCGCTGGGATTGGCAACGCCTACTGCCATTATGGTGGGCACGGGCCGCGGTGCCGCGAACGGGATTCTGGTGAAATCTGCCGAGGCGCTGGAAACGGCGCGCGGCGTGAAGACGGTGGTGCTGGATAAAACGGGCACCATCACTAAGGGGGCTCCGCAGGTAACTGATGTTCTACCAGTGGAGGGCGTGCGGGCCGAAGAGCTGCTGCAGCTTGCCTATGCACTGGAAAAGCCTTCCGAGCATCCGCTGGCTCGCGCGATGGTGCTGTACGCAGCGGGTGGCATCGGTGCTGATGCGGTAAAAGAGTCTGCCGAGCTGGTTTCCGGATTCAAACAGGTTCCTGGTCAGGGCGTTTCCGCCTGCGTTTCGGGCGCGGCGTGCTATGCGGGCAATGCGCGCATGATGGCCGAGTGTGGCATCGCGGTGGATGCTTCGCAGGCTGAAGGGCTCGCCGACGAAGGCAAGACCGTCACCTATTTCGCTTGCGATGGCAAGTTGGTAGGCATTATTGCCGTAGCGGATGTACCGAAAGCAACCAGCGCCGCCGCCATTGCGCAGTTGCGGGCGATGGGCATTCGCACGGTGATGCTCACGGGCGATGCCGAGCGAACCGCTCTTGCCGTGCAGCGTCAGGTGGGCACCGACGAAGTCATTGCCGGCGTGCTGCCCGCCGAAAAGGAGCGTATTGTTCGCCAGCTTTCCGCGAAGGCTCCGGTTGCTATGGTGGGTGACGGCATCAACGATGCTCCGGCATTGGCTCGTGCGGATGTGGGCATTGCCATTGGCGCCGGCACCGATATTGCGCTTTCAAGTGCCGATATCGTGCTGATGCACAGCGATTTGGCCGATGTGCCCGCTGCCCTGGATCTTTCGCGTGCCACTATGCGCAACATCAAGCAGAACTTGTTCTGGGCGCTGTTTTACAACGCCATCTGCATTCCTGTGGCGGCAGGCGCGTTTGCGTGGGCGGGTTTCAGTCTGAACCCGATGATCGCGGCGGCGGCCATGAGCGTAAGCTCGGTATGCGTGGTCACCAATGCTTTGCGTTTGCGCGGGTGGAAGCCGCAGCGCGTATCTGCAACGCCGGTGGGTGCGGCGGGCAAAGCAGCGAGTGGCCCAGCCTCAGCCGACGAAGTCGCTGGCGTTGGCGCCGCTGCTGGTTCTGTGGCCAGCAAAGAAGCGAACAGTCTACCATCGGCTAACGAAACGGCGAACGATGCTTCTCCTAGCGACGGAATGCCGACCGGCCCGAATGCTTTCGCTGTAAATTCGCGCTCAGCCGCTTTGCAATTCCCTGAAAAGCGCTTGCGCGTGGAGGGCATGAAGTGCCACAAATGCGCAGGTCGCGTGCGCGGAGCGTTGGAAGCAGTGCCCGGCGTTGAAAGTGCGGTGGTCGATCTCGAGGGCAAGCAGGCCACGGTGCATCTTATCGATTCCGTGCCCGATGAAGTGCTTGTCGGAGCTGTGATCGAAAAGGGCTTCGAAGCAGAAATGCTAGCGCGCTAGCGAACGGAGGATGCCGCCAATTAAATAGCGTGGTTCGCCAGTCGGACTTGCCCTGTTCCCGTCTGGTGAGCCGCCAATCGGGAACACCTTCGCGGTCAGCGCGGGCTCCTCGCCAGGCGCCCTCCCCCATCCGGTGTTGACCCCCTCGCCAGGCGCTTTCCCTTATCCTGCGCGGGCCTCTTGCAGGCGCTTTCTCTTATTCGACGTTGGCTCCTCGCCAGGCGCCCCCCCCTGAATGCTCTGCATGAAAGGGCTGGGCATTAAACAGTGGCAAGAAACGGTTATCGTGTATTCCCAGAGGAGGCCCGGACGGCAAAAAGGCCTCTTCATGGCAATATGTCGCCGAAATGCATGCTCTAACAGCATGTTGTTGGCAACATAGGCTCCTTATGTATGTTTTAAGCGGCGAAAAGCAGTGAAAAACAGTGTTGGGGAATACATTTCGCGAATATCTTGCCCGAAAGAGGCCCTTTTGCCGTCCGAGCCCTTCTGAGAATACATTTGAGCGATATCTTGCCATGATCCTTGGCTGTCTGTGCGTGCAAGAATGCCCGTTTCTCCCCATGCCCCATCTGGTGTCCTGCTCGGGGACTCACGTCAAGAGCCTTCGTTCGGCGTCCTGATTGGAACCTTCTCAAACACGAAAGCGGCCCCGTATCGAACATAGCGTTTCTTGCTATAAAACAGCGTCCCATTTCCTGGACACAGGAAATGGGACGCTGTTCGCAACGACGCAGGGCACTTATCTGTTGCAGACGCCTTGCGTTCTAGGCTGCTTTGTCGGCTTAAGCACGCCCCGGACTCTGGTATGCAGGTTCCGGGCGTGCTCTTGGCTGCTTGCCAGACAATGTCGGTGAAGCATGTTGGCTCCAGGCGTGTCGGAGCGCTTGTCGGTGTCGTCGATGCTGGCTTGCTGGGTGGCGGTTGGCTCCGGGTGTGTTGGGGTGCTTGCGTGGCCGTCGGCAAGGCGCAACTATCGCGCAGTTGGCTCCGGGCGTGCCAGCGTGCTCGCGTGGCGCCGCTACCGTATGGCCGGCCCCAGGTGTTCCAGATTAGTTTCGGGCACGTTCCTCTCGCTAGAGCAAGAGCGTCGGTGCATGAGGCTATTCGCCTTTTTCGGCCTTGGCCTTGCGAGCCTTTTCCATGATCTCGGTTGGCGAATCGAAGTCGTCGGTGCTGGCGCTACCAGGCGCTACCCATTCGTCAAGATGCTTAACCACCATGCCGATGTTTTCTACATAGGCGTAGATCTCGAACTCGCGCTTGCAGCGGAAGGTGCACTGCACGCAGGGGTTCTTGTCGCAGTAGGCAAACGCGTCTTCATCTGCCAGAGCGAACACCACGGGCGGCCACTTCTTGGGTGTGACGTACTTGTGCTGCATGCCAGTGAACGTTTTGAGGCCGAACCAGCGGGGCTTGCATGTGGAGTCGATGGAACGCCAGTTCACGTTGATGCAGTTGTTGTTCATGCCGCCAAGAATCTGATAGGTCAGCTTGAAGCGGTCTTCGACGTCGGCGGCGTCTACGAGTTCGATACGCTCCATAGGTTTGCCGCAGCAGTTCGGCTTGAAATCGACATGGCCGTACGGCGGTTCGAACAGAAGCGAACGCTCACCGTCGTTGGTGCACGTGATTTCGACGTTGCCGTCGATGCCGGCAAGAATGGCGCCGCATTCGCTGCAGCGGTAATAGGGAAGGTGCGCTGAGCTGACGCGCGGCTTCCAGGTTGCATGGGTTCGGGTCGGGCTAAATTCTGCCATTGTTCCCCCTTCTTTCGGCAGTATGAGCCAGTAAATACGAAGCTGAAAGCCCCTTGCTGTCCTTGACAAGGGACGCTTTAAAAAACTACGATTTATCTATCTTATACGAGATTTCCAATATGGAAGGGGAAGTGCGCATGAGCGTATATCAGGAGGCATACAAGTTGCCCGAATTCAAGTATGAGTATGAGCGCCTCAAGGTTGACGTCCGTGGCCCGATCCACGTTGTTTCCTTCGACGATGCTGCTAACTTGAATGCAATGTCTTACCAGCAGATGGCCGACTTCAACGACTATCTGAAGAAGGTCCGTATGGACCCCGAATGCCGCGTAATCGTTCTCACCGGCGAGGGCAAATCCTTCTGCGCAGGCTTCAACCTGAACGAGCTCAACTTCGAGCCCCCTGCAGATATGGGCCGCGCTCAGCGCGATCACTGCATCATGCAGACCATCTGCTCCGACCAGGCTGTTAACATGCGCAACGCTATGCAGCCCATCATCGGTGCTCTCAAGGGCCATGCAGTAGGCGGCGGCCTTTCCCTGGCTTGCGCTTGCGACCTGCGCGTTTGCGGCGAATCCTTCAAGATGCAGGCAGGCTACCTGAACATCGGCCTTACCGGTACCGACATGTCCGGTTCTTACTACCTTCCCCGCATCGTGGGCTACGCTCGCGCTGCTGAGGCTCTGATGACTGCTCGCCGCATTGGCGCAGAAGAGCTGAAGGAATGGGGCTTCGCCAATAAGGTTGTTGCTGACGAAGATGTCGTAGAAGAGGCCGTAAAGATGGCAGAGGCCATGGTTAAGAACTCTGCTCCTCTGGGTCTTCGCCTTACCAAGGAATCCCTGCAGGTTTCTCTTGACAACTCTTTCGAGTCTCAGATCAAGATGGAGAACCGCAACCAGGTTCTGGCTTCTCAGACTGAGGACAACCGTCGTGGCGTTCGCAAGATGAATCCGAAACTGCGCGACGAGGTTAAGGCTCATCCCGAGAACTTCGCCTTCTCCAACATGTAAGTTTTCTTCCGAAGGTGCTGCTACAGGAACGGCACCGAACGAAAGATCGCTAGCGGAGCGGCACCCAATTGGGTGCCGCTTTTTTGTTGGGGGGGCATGGCGGCGCCCACGGGAGCCACTGCGAAGCTGCTCACGATGCTATGCTGGGTCCGCGTTGTAGCGCAGATTGAGGTGCTACAAAGGCTCGCCCTGACCAAATCACTGTGTCAAAGCTATTCCAAGAGTCCAGAAACAAAAAATCGGTCCGAATTGCAACTTTTTTGCGATTGGCAATTGTTGCGAGCTCCCCAATCGCGAATCGCGGCACAAAAACGCAGGTAATTTGCCGTGTGAAGGCCCCTTTTTCGCTTTGCGGGGACAGGGAAGAGTTCGCAATCGCAAAAAAGTTGCAGAGATGCCGAGATTTTTGTTTTCACGATGGGCGGATTGCCTCAACGGGCGGATATCGCAATGGGCGGATCACCGCAACGGGGCAAATCACGCAGATGTGCGTATTCTCGGTGGCAGCGCGAGCGGCAACGTCTAGGGCCACTGATCGGACGAAGCGGCCCCCGTGCCTTGCCGGATTGGGTTGGGCGGCAGCCCGTGTGCAGAGGGGTTTGCTGCGGATTGGACGGAGCGGCAGCCCCTAGGTCTTGGGGCGGCGGGAAAAGGCAGGCTGTGGGTCTGGCTCGCCTGAGGAGAGTGGAGTGCCAGCCCCAATGGCGGCAACGAAGCTGGCCGCAGGGGTGATCTTTAATTCAGAAATCTTGTACGGGGCATTGAAGTTTTGGGCTGGTCTTGAGCCTCATTGAGCTTTCAGGTTTGCTTTTCCGCAAAGTGCGAGGCGGGTCTTTTGCGTTGGCCTTGCGTGGTGGGAAGTGAAGAATTCCTTGTTTTGGGCAGAACCTCCCGCAAGGTAAGATGAATTTGTTCAGACATGATTGATAAATGCAATAACCCCTGTTAATTAGATTATTTTTGGCAAACAGTACATATTCTCAAAGACTATTTGACAAAAGTGCTTTTCGGCGCTGAAATAGACAAACTTAGTCGTTTTGGAGTAGAGAAGAGGACATTCTATGGCCCGGAGGTACGATAGCGAAGCAGTTCGTAATCGCGTGCTTTCGACGAGCGTTCGCCTGTTCCTGGAGCGGGGATACCACGGCACCACCATGGCGGCCATTCTAAAAGAAGCCGATGTGTCCTCGAGCTCGTTCCAGAATGTCTTCGGAAACAAAGACGGAGTGATGTATGAGCTGATGAAGCTCATGTTTTCGGAGCAGTTTTCGGCAGCGGATTCAGCCGCCGCGCTGCTGGGACCTAATGCTAGCCCGGCTTTTGCGTATGCGCTCGAGACGTCCGTCCAGCTCACCATTGCCGAATTAAGTGAAATCATTCGCGATTTGTATTTGCAGGCATATGCCAGCGAACGTTCCCTGGAGTACATTCGCCGCAATACCGCGAAGCATCTTCAGAAATTCTTCCAACAGTACAACCCTTCATTCGATGAAGAGGATTTCTACCAGATGGACATCGGAACATCGGGCTTGATGCTTGGCTTCATGTTGCGCCCGTGCGACGACGATTTTCCCCTTGACGTGAAAATCGAGCGCTATCTGCAGATGAGCCTTTCTGCGCTGAATGTGCCGGCAGAAGAGCGCACAACCATCATCGAGGGCATAAAACAGCAAGATTTGCGTTCCATTGCAAAGGCTGCCGTGAAACAGCTTTTCGATGTGCTGTCCGACACTTTCGATCTTGAGCTTCAAGCACAAATATTCGGCGAGGAAGAGTGCGACAAGGAAGAGTCCACCGAATAACAGCCCGAAAGGCGCAGGTTTGCTGCCCTCCTGCGGGGCGGCAGTGTCGCCACGCGGCGGCTTGCGGGTATCGGATACCAATTACCCCCTCCAGCGGGATGGCAGAACCAGATGGGCCATCCGTATCGCTTAATGGCGTAGGTGTTGCTCTCCTGTGGTGCGACGGAACCAGATTGACCTCTGTGCCATTAATAGCGCAGTTGCCCCTCCCTGCAGCGTGACGGGATAGACGTTTGCTGGTTGCCCTACAATAACGAAGAGGAACGCGCCGTTCGTTGGGCCGGCTTGTGCAACTGCTGGTGCGATGGCGGCAAAAGTGATCTGCTGATCTTGGGGATAGGAGCTCGCATGGGTGTTTTCGCAGGTGATTCCAAAACGGCGAAGGTGGGTTTGCTGTGCGCGGCGTCTGTCGGTGCGGTAGCCGCGGTTGCGACTGGGGCGTTGGCCGCTTCACGTATTAAGACACTTTGCTCGCTGAAGAAGTTGTCCAGTTTTGCCGGTGCGTACAATCTGTACGAGAGCGCGGTTGCGTATCGTTACGACCTTGACGCCATTATCGAGTCAGGGGTTGAAGACGACCAGGCCTATATCGACGCGGTGTGCAAGCAGGTATTCCCTGGGATTCCCGTAAAGGTCGAGGCGCCGAAGTTCGCCTGCAGTGCGTTTTGCGCCGAAGCCCCAAGCAGCGTTTTGATGGGTCGCAACTACGATTTCAAAGACGATACCTCTGCGCTTTTGGTTCGCACGCATCCGAAGGACGGGTATGCGTCCATTTCTTTTTCGGCGCTGAACAATTTGGGCGCTAACATGCCCGAGGAAAGCCTGAAAAGTAAAGTTGCGGCGATGTTGGGGCCCTTCGCGAGTCTTGATGGCATCAACGAAAAGGGCGTATCCATCGCGGTGCTTACCCTTGATAGCCTACCTACCAGGCAAAACAGCGGCAAGCCGAAAATCAATACCTCACTGGCCATTCGTTTGGTGCTTGATAGGACGGCAAGCACGCAGGAGGCGGTAGACTTGCTGGGCTCGTACGATATGGTTGCCATGGCTGGCCGCGACTACCATTTCTTCATCAACGATGCTTCTGGAGACAGCCGCGTTGTTGAGTACGACCCGCAAAATCCTGCGCGCCCTATGGTCGTTACGCATGCGCGTGAAATTACCAACTATTACGCGTGCTATGCCAACGAGGTTCTGCCGAATCAGAAGAACGGTGCTTTAGGGCATGGTAAAGAACGCGCGCTCGCAATTGCCGAGGTGCTTGATGGTGCGCAGCCGCAAACGAAGGAAGTTGCCTGGAAGGCGCTGCGCGGTTCTTCGCAGGAGCCAAACCCAGAAGACGTCACCAGCAATACGCAATGGTCCATCGTGTATGACAACATCAACTGCACTGCCGATTTTGTCTTGCGGCGAAACTGGGGCGAAGTGTTCAGCTTTGTCGTGTAGCTGCTAAGGTGGCGTGCATTGGCGGCGGACTCCGGCGAACGGGCATGCTTGGTCGGTTGGCCAGTGCCCCAATTTGGCGAACCGGTTGTCCAGTTCTCTGCATCACACGAGGCTTGTTGATGTTGGTTGCCTCGCATCCTGATTCTGGCGCAAGACCAGCGCGCACCGTATCATAGAAAGCGAACGACGCGCCGCAACGGGAAGCGGCGAAAAGGAGGGTGCTATGCGAGTGGATTTGCAGGGTGGTTCGGTCGAGTTCAAGGCGAGGGAAAGCGTGCTTTCGAAGATCGAGGCTTCGCTTCAGCCAGGGTTTGAGCCGGTGCAGCCCAAATATGCGGCAACGGTAATGCTGGTGCGTGATTCGGCTCCGTTCCAGACGGAATATCGCATCGAAAGCGATCATTTTCCGCCCGATTTCCCAACCGGTCAGGAACTGGAAGTGTTTATGCTTCGTCGCGTAAAAACGATGGAATTCGTTCCCGATGCCGTTGTTTTCCCTGGTGGCAGGGTCGATGATCGCGATTCGAACCCCAATCTCCCGTGGTGCGGGCCCGCTCCTGCCGAATGGGCTGAGCTCATGGGCTGCACCGAGGATGTGGCGCGACGCGTGGTTGTTGCCGCTGCGCGCGAGGTGTTCGAGGAGTGCGGCGTTTTGCTGGCGGGCCCCGACGAGCATTCGGTGGTACAGGACCTGAGCGACCCTTCCTGGCAGGAAGATCGCACCGCTCTGGAAAACCATGAGATTGCCTTTGCCGACATGCTCATCCTGCGTGGATTGGTTTTGCGCACCGACTTGCTGGGCCTTATTTCGAATTTCTGTACGCCTGAATTTGAAACGAAGCGATACGACACATTCTTCTTTTCTGCCCTTATGCCAGAAGGCCAGGTGGCCGATGGCGAGACAAGCGAAGCGCAGATTGCCGACTGGGTAACTCCTGCGTACGCAATGCGTGCAGGTGACGCAGGCAATTGGCTGGTGCTGGCGCCAACCGTTTACAACCTTACTTGCATCGCTTCGGCTCAAAACGCGAAAGAATTTGTCGAAACACGCCGCCGACTTACGCGCTTCATGTCGTACCCCATCAAAAAGGAAGATGGCACGTTTATGCTGCATTGCGATTTTCCGAAGCGCAAATAGGCAACGCGGCAAGGCGGGCGCTTTCTTGCCGGCTTGCGAGAAAAGGAGTTGAGCGGTGGGTTTCGTAGAGGATGAAACGCCCTGGTGCGGTGGGCATGTAAGCGCGCGCGTCCGGTGCGTGCGCGCGAACAACCCCAGCCCCATGACATATGTGGGAACCAATTCGTGGATTGTGGCCGAGCCGGGTGCCAAGGAATGCGTGGTGATAGACCCCGCTCCTGCCGGCGAGCAGGTTCAGCGCATCCTGGCGACATGCGGTGAGGCAGGGCTACGCATCGGAGCCATTGTTGCCACGCACGACCACCCCGATCATATCGAGGGAATTCCCGAACTTGTTGCGGCAACGGGCGCTCCGGTGTACGCGCCGCGCACGAGCCGTATCGAGCAGCTGCTGCAGAAGCACGGCTTCGCGAAGTGCGGTGGCTCGAAGCGTGCGTGCTCTGAGGGTGCCGAGGATGTAGGTGCGGTCGAAGCTGGGGCTGCAGGCGAATTGGATTCGGGGGGCTTGCCTCGTTCTTGCGAGGAAAAAACTGGCTGGGGCGCTGATGTCCAAGCTCTTCCGAAGGGTGCATTCCGCCCCTTTGAAGGAGCGCCGGAGTTTGAGGTGATCGCTCTTCCTGGCCATTCGGAAGATTCGGTGGGCTTGCTTCTTCCCGTAGAGCAGTCTCTGTTCACAGGGGATGTGCTGTTCCGCCATGGGCCCACGGTGGTGTTTCATCCCGATGGGGTACTTGCCAGCTATTTTGCCAGCCTTGATACGCTTGAGCGGCTAGTTCGTGAAGGCAGGGTGCGGCGTTTCTATCCTGGGCATGGGTATCCCATCGACGACCCGCTGCCCATTATTGAAGCCACGCGAAAGCATCGCGTCGACCGCCTTAACCAGGTGAAAGAAGCGCTGAATGCGGGCACGCTCGCCGAACCCGATGCGTTGTTCGACGCGGTGTATCAAGGCGTGAACCCTGCTTTGCGTATGCCTTCCATTCGAAGCATCCGCGCGCAGTTGAAGCTTCTGGGGATATAGGGACAGGTCCCATTTTTCCACTTAGCCATAGCGCATAAAGAAAGGGCCTTGCTTGCGAATCCAATCGCAAGCAAGGCCCTGTTTGTTAGACGGGAAAATGGGACCTGTCCCTATATCCCCAGTTTACGTCGTTATTCTGCAGCAGCCTTCTTCTTGCCGAAGATGGTCTTAGCGCCTTTAACGGCCAAGATAACAGCCAGTACGAAGAGCACAGCGGCAAGTGCTGCCTGAACGCCGGCGGCGAACGGATCGCCGGCGCCAGCCATAAGTGCGGTGCACTTGGCTTGCAGCGTCATGACCAGCGAAGTGAGCGTAACAACCAGCATGAACACCATGGGGATGTAGAACATCTTGTTGTTGCGGCCTGCGTTGCCCAGCCATGCGCATACTGCCAGAAGGGCAAGAGCGGCAAGCAGCTGGTTGGCGGCGCCGAACAGAGGCCAGATGATGGTGTAGCCGGTCATACCGAGGCCAACGCCCAGAACTACGGTAACGAGGGTTGCAACGTAGGGGTTTGTCAGAACCTTGCGAGCACCGGTGGCTTCGTCCATGGACTTACCAGCGGGAACCCACAGCTCCTGGAACATGTAGCGGCCCAGGCGGGTTGCCGTGTCGAGTGAAGTGAGACAGAAGGCGGAAACAGCCAGGATCAGCAGAGTGTAGGCAATGCCCTCAATGTTTTCGAGACCAGGGATGCAAGCCAGCATCTGGGAAAGGCCACCTGCGAAAACGGCGGTCGGGGATGCGTAGCCGCCCGCGCAGTACTTCGTCCAAACGAAACCAACGGCGCAGAGGGAGATGATTGCCAGCAGGCATTCGATCAGCATGCCGCCGTAAGCGATGGGGCGAGCGTTCTTTTCGTTATCCAGCTGCTTGGAAGTGGTGCCTGAGGCAACCAGGCTGTGGAAACCGGAGATAGCACCGCAAGCGATGGTGATGAACAGGGCGGGGAACAGGAAGCCGGATGCGGCAGCCTTATTTATCACGGCCTTGCCGGTAGCAGGGTCGATGATTGCGTTGCCGTTTGCGTCAACTGCAGCATTCGTTGCGTAGAAGTCGGTGAATGCGGGGATTTGCAGATTGGCAGCATCGCCGGTGATGGAAGCGCCCACAATGCCGATGAGCGAAAGGGCGATCATGCCGTACAGCAAGAACGAGCTCAGGAAGTCGCGGGGCTGAAGCAGAATCCAAACGGGGGCAACGGCAGCAACCATGATATATACGCCCAACAGGATCATCCATGTGGTGTAATCGAGCGAGATCAGGGGGAAGTTGTAGCCGACGGCAACCAGAACAACGATGATTGCGATGGCGATGATGATATTGGCGACGGTGGGGATCTCGCGGCCGCGGGTGGCCAGGCCGTATACGATTGCTACAACGATGAACAGCACAGAAATCATCGCGGTGCGCTGATTTGCAAGGTTAGAAGCCTCGGTTGCGTTTGCCAAGTTTACGGCGAAGGTGTTGGCAACGATGGAAGCGAACGCGGCAACAACCAGGACCAGGGTCAGGTAAGCAAAGATGCAGAAGAGCTTCTTTGCGGTATCGTCGATGTTCTCGGCAATAACCGTTGCGATGGTCTGGCCCTTATGGCGCAAGGATGCGAACAGAGCACCGAAATCGTGCACAGCGCCGAAGAAGATACCGCCAATCAGTACCCACAGCAGAACGGGAACCCAGCCAAATACGGCAGCCTGAATGGGGCCGTTGATGGGGCCAGCGCCAGCAATCGAGGAAAAGTGGTGGCCAAGCAAGATGTAGGGCTTGGTGGGCACGTAGTCTACGCCGTCGTGCATTTCTTGCGCGGGGGTAGGGCGACTGGGGTCAACACCCCACTGCTTTGCCAGCCATCCGCCGTACAGCACGTAGCCGATTACGAGGATGGCAAGGCCGCCCAGAAGGACGATCATTGCGTTCATCTCTGAACCTTTCTTGTTTTGGGACCTTACTTGATCAATGCCAAGTTGCTGGAAAGTACTTCTTTCAGCTGCTTTCCAGCGTTGTTGACAACCACGCTTTTATCCGTAGGCAGGGAAAGGTCTGCTACGGCTAGGCGGAGGTCGGTCCAACCGCGGAACCCGAAGCGGTATTCCTTGTGGAAGCGCGTTCTCTTCGCGAGTTTGCGCGCTGCTTTGGTTGCGCGGTTGGCGATGATCACGAGCGAAAGGGCAGAGGACATATGGTTCGGTCCGGCATCAACTTTGCGAAGGGCTTTTTCCTGCATGAAGGAAATCTCTTCAGCGAGTTGTGTTTCGTCGAGCTCGTCAACGCATTCGAAGAACATGAAATCGTGCGTGTTTACTTCCCAGAGCTTTGCGCGTTTTACCAGCACATATTTTTCGCCGTAGGTGTGGTATTCCGCGAAGGCGGGGAAGGTGCGACCTTCAAAAAGATAGTCTCTCCTGATGTCGTAAAAAGACTTGTGAGCTGCAAGGACGCGTTCCAACAAGTCTGTGCGCATGTCTTTCGCCGTCACAGCAAGCCTCCTTCCGCATCACGAGGGGCCATCAATTCTCCGAAAGAATCGATCTCCTCTACTTTTTCACAAGTGGGTTGATTCTAAAACTATTTATTTGTTGCGTAACAAATAAATTCGATATCAGTACCGCAACGGGAAAATGTTGGAGTGAACGGGTTCATTGGTGCTCTTGCAGCGCAGTTGGCCCTGAAGCCGGTATCGCCCGCAGCCGACGGCATTGCCCCGCGCCCGCGAAGGCCCGTGGCCGAATGCCTCCGCGCTCAACGGACGGCGCGCGCGAAGCTGACGGCTCCGTCCCGACGCAGTGCATACCTGCAGCAGTCTCGGTACGTCTGGTGAGTGGACGGTGCGGCGGTGCGTATGCGCGCCCGAGTTGCAGCCGCACGCCCGCGTCCGAGCCGTGACCACGCTTCGGCGGGTTGCGAGCCAGCAGCCGATGGCCCCCGCGCCCCCAGCAGGCTGCACGTCAATGCGTCGCCGCACCCAGCGAACGGCGCGCGCCGATGCCCCTCCCGTGCTCCAGGTAGGCGGCGCGCATCAATGTCCCTCCCGCGCCCCCCCCCAGTAGGCGGCGCGCGCCAATGCCCCGGCTCTTTCATCGCGGCGGCGCCCACCGCCGCAGCTGGGCACCGCCGCATCCCGCGGATGGGCTCGGGCGGGGTACGGTGGGAACGAGCATGCTGCCCCTTGCGTAGCCGAAGGGTGGCTTTGCTGGCGATATGCTGCCGCGGTGCGTCATCGGGCGGTCGGGCATGGCGGCATATGCCCGCGAATTGTATTCCCCGGAGGCCGGCGCATAGCAATGTGTGCTCGCAATGCGCTCTCGGCCGTTCGGCGACGGCAAGGTGCCCGCGAAATGCATTCCCAAGCGCCTGGCGGTGGCGATATGTTGACGTTATGCGTTCCCGGGTGTCTGACGATGACAATATTTTGCCCCGGTGTATCCCAAAAAAGGCCTCGGACGGGAAAAGGGCCCCTTCGTGGCAATATATCGCCGCCGTGTATTCAAAATGAGCTGGCTTTGGCAAGATATGCGCGCCATGCATCCGAAAAGCCCCGCAAATCGCCGTCGGAGGACACACCGCGCGAAGATCTTGCCAGGAAGGAGCCCTTTTCGCTGCACAAACCCCTCGAATCATGCACGGCGCGCTCCTCTTGCCTTCCGTGCGCAAGGCCTTGCGCACGGAAGGCAAGAGGAGCCGGGTATCGCAAGTGCACTTCGCATTGCGGCCGACGGCCCCACCCCCCCCATGATCGCGTACGTCTGCGGCAGCCGTGCTCGATCACGGTAGCTGCCGCTCTGTGGCCGGTGGCGCAAACCCATGACAGTCAGTGCTGCGGCGAGCGAGCAGTGAGCGGTGCGTATGCGCGTCCTGCCCCGCGGCATCCGCCCGCCTGCAGCGTGTGTCTTACCAACGGCATCCGCCCGCCCGCAGCAACCTTCGCCGCCGGCGCTTCTCGGCGGCCGCGCGCCCAATGACAGCCGCATGTTCCCATGGCGCATCCTGCTCCACGGCAGCTGCCCGCACTTCTTCGGTCGGCGGCGCCCCTCGGCACAACACAAAAAACGGCCAGCGTTTGCTGGCCGTTTTTGCGAGGTTGTGAGCTGAGCGCAGATTATTCGGCGCGTTCTTTCAGGCGACGATCAAGCTCGTCGGCCAGCTGGTGGCGCTTGACTTTGCCGGATTCCGTCATGGGAATAGCATCGATAAACTCGATGTGCTCGGGACGCAAACGCTTGGCTACGCCGATGGAATCAAGGTACTCTGCGATGGAGTCGAGCGTGGGCGTAACATCGCCGGTTTGCACGATGAAGGTGCAGATGCGCTCGCCCAAACGATCATCGGGTAGGCCGATGGTGGCATGGGCGCCAACACCAGGGCAGCCATCCAGGTTGTTGTCCACTTCGTTTGCGGAGATGTTGATGCCGCCGCGAATGAGGATTTCCTTCTTGCGGCCGTTGATCTTTACACGGCCCTCTTCGTCCTGAATACACAGGTCGCCCGAGAAGAACCAGCCGTCGTCATTCAGGTCTTTTGCGGTTGCCTCGGGATTCTTCAGGTAGCCGCTGAACATATGAGGTCCGCGGGAAATTTCTTCGCCCTGGGTGCCGTGAGGCACTTCGTTGCCGTGTTCGTCGACAACTTTGACCTCGATGCCCTCAAAGGCAACGCCCGACCAGTTGCCATTCCATTCTAGACAATGCTCGGGGGGAACTGCCAGGTGGGGGCAGCTTTCGGTAGAGCCGTAGCATTCGCACAGTTTCAGGCCGTGCTCGTGTGCGCGCTGCACCATGGTGCCCGGTACGGGAGCGCCGCCGCAAATGTAGAGCTTCAACGTTTCGAACTTCAGGTCGTTTTCCTCGGCGCAGTTAAGCAGGTCGAAGATGAACGGAGTGGCGCCCATCGACCAGGTTACGCCTTCGTTGTTCATGATTTCGATTGCCTCGCGAGCGCGGAATTCTTGCTGCAGAACAACGCGACCGCCCAGAAGCAGCGGCGTGATAAGACCATGGTTGAAGCCGGTGGCGTGGTTCAGCGGTGCAGGCATGAACATGACGTCGTCCTGCGTAAGGTGCAGGCCACGGCTGAACGTGGTTTCGGAGAAAATAAGCGCATTATGGGAAATCAGAACCGCCTTCGGGCGACCAGTGGTGCCGGAAGTGGAAAGGATCAAGACCACATCGTCTGATTTGCTGCCAGGGTTTTCGCGGTAGGGCTCGTACGTTTCGCAGATTTGCTTCAACGTGATGGTGCCGTGCGATTCGACTGTTTTGTCGTGAACGCAAATAGCATCTTTGGAAAGCGTGGGAATGCGATCGACTGCGGAAAGAATCTGGTCTTCGAAGTTGGTCTTGTGGTGGAAGGTGGGGCACATGAATGCCTTGCTTTCCACCAGATTCATGGAGTAGATCAAGTCTTCGTCGTTAAAAGTGACGGGAAGCGGATGGCTAACCGCGCCAACTTTCAAGCAGGCAACGTAGAGGATGCAGAATTCTGACCAAGGTGGCATCTGATAAGAAACCACGTCGCCGTTTTTCACGCCCACATCATGGAGCCAAGCTGCCAGGCGCGATGCTTTATCGTCGATTTCGGCGTAGGTGTAGCGTACGCCTAGGTTATCGCTTACGTATTCACGATCAGGGAAAGCGGCAACCTGGGTATTCCAGATGTCGTTTAAGGTACGTTCGGTCCAGTACCCCTTCTCGTAATACTCTTTCTTGTTCTTTTCGTTGACCTTCAAGTCCGTAATCATGATTCCTCGCTTCATGAGGCAGACCCACGGATTTGTGGCTGCCTGGTTCCTTGGAACGAACCTCCCCCTGCAAGCGCGCGTGCAACCCATCGTAAATTCCTGCTTACGTGCGTATGCGCGCTTAACCCAAAGTATACCGCTAATCTTGAGGGGGTTGGGCGCTACGCCTGGGTGCCTGAAATGGGCTTTAAGGTCTGTTTTGTCGCATATTTCACTCTGCAGAACACGAAACTGATGTTTTGTGGCATAAACTGTCGCGAATGTGCGAAATGCAGTTCTGGTGCCGCTGCATTTAGATGCTTTTGTTGGACATAATTTGACTTTTAGCCACCAGATTTCCGTACAATTAAAAACTAGTGAGCACTTTAGGGCTCATTTTTTGTCTTTTGGGCTCAGTTTTTGACAAAACGTAGGCATTTTCGGCCCGATCCTTTCCTCTTATGCGCCGAACGATGGCAAGATCTGCGCACTATGCATGATTCGGGGGGTCCGTGCAGTGAAAAGGGCCCCTTCCTGGCAAGATATTCGCGCGGTGTATCCTCCAACGGCGGTTTGCGGGGCTTTTCGGATGCATGGCGCTCATATCTTGCCAAAGCCAGCCCGTTTTCGGATGCATGGCGCGCGAATCTTGCCGCGAACTGGCGATTTTCCCGTCCGAGGCCGCTTTCGGGATGCATGGAGCGCAAAACTTGCCACGGATTGTCGCCCGGGGCCGCACCGCGGCGGAATCTTGCCACGGCAAGACCCCCCCGAGAACGCATCGCGCGAGAATATTGCCACTGCCAGTCAGGCCAAGAGTGCATCAGGGCGCAATCCTGCCACCGTCGGACGCTGGGGAACGCATTTCGAGAGTATTTTGCCATCGTCGAGCGCCCGGGAACGCACCGTGGCGAAATCTTGCCACTACCAGTCGCCCGAGAACGCATTTCGCGCATATCCTGCCATCGCCGGGCGCCTGGGAACGCATAGCGTCGATATCTTGCCATCGGCAGACATCCGAGAATGCACAGCGTCGGCATACCGCCACTGCCAGTCGCCCGTCACGCAGCGCTCTCCACGTGGGGGAGTGAGTTCAGTCCCTTGGCTGTGCTGTGGGGGTTCGGCGCGCAACACTTTCCGTGCGAGGGAGTGGACATTCCGCCTTCTCGGGGCTTAACTGCTGGGAACGATTTCGAGTCTGCGCTGTTTCGGTGGGCAACCATGAGCCCGCTTCGCGTTCTGCAAAGCTGTGCCGTATTATGTGCTGAAGCAAAAAGCGCTTTGACCTTTATATAAGGCCAGCAAATGTTGTGGAAGGGATGTCATGGGCGTTCGCAAGGCAATGGGAAATATGGCAAGCTCGCTGAGCACGTGGGGTTTGCGTCACCTGGCGCACAGGCCTGCCGCTAATATGCCTGGCAAGATTGCCTTGAAAATTGATCCACGTATTATCGCCGAGTCCATGGACAAGATTACCGAAGGCTCCATTGTTGTGGTGGGCACCAACGGCAAAACCACCATTACCAATATGATTGCCGATGCGTTGGAGCGCCAGGGCAAGAGCATCGCGTGCAATCGCACGGGAGCCAACCTTGCCTATGGCGTGGCTACCACGTTGCTGCAAACCAAGGGTACTGTGGAATGGGGCGTATTCGAATCAGACGAGTTGTGGCTGGCTCACACCTTGCCGCAGGTACAGGCGGATTACGTTTTGCTGCTGAACCTCTTCCGCGATCAGTTGGATCGTTGTGGTGAAATCGATCGTGTGCAAGACGCTATCGCTACTGCCTTGGAGCAGTCTCCCAACACCACTCTGCTTTACAACGCCGACGATCCGCTGTGCACCATCATTGCGCAGCGCGTGTCCAACAAGTCTGTTGCGTTTGGCGTGGGCGAAGACATGCACCAGCGTCAAAACGTCGTGGCAGACGCTCAGATGTGTCAGCGCTGTTCGGCTATGTTCACTTACGGCTACCGACAATACGGTCAGCTTGGCACGTATTCGTGCCCGAACTGCGGATTCGGTCGCCCTGATTTGGATTTCGCCGCCAAGAGCGTAGTGTTCGGAGACGAAATCACGTTTTCGGTTGAAGAAGTGGCAACGGGCAAAAGCGTCGATCTTCACGCGCAGCGCGCGGGGTCGTACATGGTGTACAACGTTATGGCTGCTTGGTTGGCTTCCCATTGTGCTGGCGTTTCCGACGCGGTGTTCCAGAAGGCGGTCGATCTGTTCGACCCGCAGAATGGACGCTTGCAGTCGCTTACCATCGAGGGGCGCCCTGTCCTTTTGAACCTGGCGAAGAACCCGACGGGCTTCAACCAGAACATGAAACTTATTACTCAGGCGCCGGGCAAGAAGGTTGCGGCGTTCTTCATTAACGACAACGAAGCCGATGGACGCGACATTTCCTGGATTTGGGACTGCGACTTTGAGGAGCTAGCCAGCCAGGAAGACGTCATGGTGTTCGCTGGCGGAATCCGCAAAAACGACCTGCAGCTGCGTCTGAAGTATGCGGGCATCGACGCCAAGATCGTCGATAGCGTCAACGAAGTGGTGGATGCTGCGCTGAAGCTGCCTTCTGAATGGAATATCTACGCTATCGCCAATTACACCTCGCTCCCCGCAGTGCGCTCCGCCCTGATGGCGCGTGCTGATAAGGCGGCACCTGCCAACCCGACATCGGGCGATGCCAAGCCAGAATGCAGTAAGAAGTGGGTTTCGGGCGCTTATGTTCACCAAGCCGAAGTTGCCAAGTTCGACGAGCAGCCTCTGCGCATCGTGCATCTGTTCCCCGATCTTCTTAATTTGTACGGCGATGGCGGCAACGTGCGTGTGCTTGCTCAGCGTTGCGCATGGCGCGGCATCCCTGTGCAGGTGGAAGCAGTTCACTACGGGGAATCGGTCGATCTTACTTCGGCCGATATCGTTTTCTTGGGCGGCGGCCCCGACCGCGAGCAGAAACTGGCATCCGAAGTGCTGCTGGGCATGCGCGAAGAATTGCGCACCTATGTAGAAGGCGATGGAGCGCTTCTGGCTATTTGCGGCGGCTACCAGATTCTGGGTAGTAATTGGCTTATGAGCGATGAGTCGGTGGAGGGCCTTTCTATCCTCGACCTGAAGACGGTTCGTGCTGGCGCTGGCTTCGATCGTCTTATCGAAAACATTGCGTTGGAGTCCGAGCTTTCTCCGCAGCCGGTGGTGGGATATGAAAACCATGCCGGTCGTACGAAGCTCGGCGCGTCCTTGAAGCCATTTGGCAAAGTAGTTTCCAATGTGGGCCACGGCAATGACGACGATTCGGGTTGCGATGGAGCCCTGTATCGCAACTGCATCGGCACCTATCTGCATGGTCCGCTTCTGGGCAAGAACCCGGCTATTGCCGATCACCTTATTGCTGCGGCGATGGAGCGTCGTTTGGGCAGCAAAGTGGAGCTCGTTGCCCTTGAAGACGAAGCCGAGCTCGCTGCGAATGCGTATATGGCAAAGCGACTGGGTGTGCCTGGAGCATAAATAGCAGGTTGTGATTTCACGCTATTTTTGCCGAGACCTTTACCTTTTAGGTTGCCTGGGGCGCCGTTCCTTTTCCGTGCTGTGTCCGAGCTGAAGCGCTTCACGTTTTGTTCACAAAAAACTCAACAAATAGTATATGTCTGTATTAATAATGCGTGAATTGCCTTGTTTTCATTCGCGCATACTGTGGTTTTCGCCGAATTAATTTGCATGGTATTAACGTTTCTTTCATCATTTATTGCATGTTTGCTTCGAATGACAAGCCATCAAAACGATCGGCTCGTGCTGAAAGGAAGGCGGCGCACGCTTCCTCCTCGCGCACGCCGCATCGCTCAGCGGGAAGTGCTTCTGACCCGTATGTTCGTACGTCTCGCGCGTCGCATGCTTCGCGTCGCCCTAGCGGCTCGAGCACAAATGCGTATGGAGCCAGCAACTATGGTTCCTCCACGCATGTTTCCCCTGTTCACACACAACAAAAGAGCAATTATCGTTCGGTCGGTGCTTATGGTTCGCCCACCAAGCGCGGCCCGTATACTCCTCGCAATGCGCATGATCGCGAGATCCTTCGCGCTAAGCGCGAGCGCACGAAGAAGCGTCGCAAGCGCATTGCGCTCGGTGTGGTTGCCGTTTGCTTGACTTTGGTTCTTGGTGGCGTAGGCGCTGCCTGGGCTTACCTTAATAACCTCGACAAGGCGCTGAACAAAGACGTTGACGCAGACCTTCTGAACTCGCTTACGGTTACCGATTCGGCATCGGACCCGTTCTATATGCTGCTTATCGGCATCGATAAAGACGAGGGCCGTGAATCATCGGATGAATATGGTGGGTCGTATCGCACCGATTCTATGATTCTTGCGCGTATCGATCCCAAGGATAAGGAAGTTACCCTGGTGTCCATCCCTCGTGACACGCAGATTCAGCTTGGGACGCACGGCACTCAGAAGATCAACGCGGCTTATGCATTTGGTGGGCCTTCTGGTGCCATCAAAGCTGTTGAAGACTTGGCGGGTGTCTCTATCAGCCATTACGCGGAAATCGACCTTGATGGTTTTGCGGCGGTGGTTGATTCGCTTGGCGGTATCGACATTAACGTTCAATATGAGATTAACGACCCGAATTACATGGGATATCTCGCGGCTGGTCAGCAAACTTTGAACGGAGAGCAGGCGCTAATCTATTGCCGCAGCCGTCATGCTTACGATGCTATTGGCGATGGTGATGCTATTCGTTCCGCCAACCAGCGCACCATGATTTCGGCCATTATGAAGAAGCTTATGAGCTCCGATATCGGTACTCTTACCAATACGGTGAGCACCTTGGCCCAGTACATCACCACCGATTACTCTGTTGCGGACATTCTTGGTTTGGCGCAACGTATGTTCGGCATCGATATCGATAAGAATGTGTATTCCGCTGCGGTTCCTACAACCTCGTCATATGAAAATGATGTTTGGTACGAGAAGGTGAACACTTCCGAATGGAACAAAATGATGAGTCGCGTGAAGCAGGGCTTGTCTCCCACGGAAGGTGATGTGACGGATGAGACAACGGGAACTGTAATGGCATCGTCTGGTAGCGGTGGCTCCGGTTCGGGTGACTCTGGTTCAGGCGGTGCGTCAAGCTCTTCTCTTTCCGGCACAAAAATTTCTGTGAAGAACGGAAATGGCACTCAGGGCTGCGCGAGCGATGCGGCTGCTAAGCTCACTCCTCAAGGAGCGGTGTGCGAAACCGGCAACGCAGACGACTCCAATTACGCTAAAACCTTGGTAATCTACGATGGCGACAACGCCGATAAAGCGCAAAAGGTTGCCGATTTGCTGGGATGCGGCACCGTGATGAAGAACGATGGGCGGTATACCTACACAGGGGACATTCTGGTGGTTGTCGGCCAAGACTGGAAATAAACTGCAAAAGGCGGCTTCGGCCGCCTTTCTGTTTCTTGGCTATGGTTATCTCCATGAAGCTTCTGGTCTCATTACTTTTTGTATAATTGCCCTTGCATGTACCAAAGAAAAGGAAGCTATTTGAGTTCAGCAGGCAAAACCTATTCCGTTCCTTCGCGCGATAACAACATTAATTTCCTACGTTTTATTGCGGCAAGCCTGGTTATCTGGTTTCATATGGCTTCATTGCTGGCTATTCCCGAGCCCTACATAATGGGGCAGGGCTTGGGCCCTATTGCGGTGAACATTTTCTTCGTGCTCAGCGGATACCTTATCGCGAAAAGCTGGACCCGCTCTTCAAGCTTCGGTAGCTATCTTATTCGCCGTATTGCTCGTATTTTTCCTGGTCTTGCGGTAGTGATCTTGCTAAGCGTTTTCGTTATGGGGCCGATTGTCACGAGCCTCCCGCTGGGCGATTACTTTGCCGACGCGGGGACGTGGAAGTATCTTTCTTTGATTGTGCTAGCTCCTATCAGCAATGTTTTGCCGGGAGTTTTCGACGCGAACCCTCTTCCGTATGCTGTAAACGGGTCACTTTGGACTCTGCGCTATGAGTTTTTGGCATATTTGCTTACGCCATTGCTTTATGCGGCAACAAAGAAGCTATGCGGTGGTAGAAAGCTGGTATTTGCCGTTGTTCTTGCGGTTCTGGTTCTAGTGCATTTTCTTTCTTATTCGGGTTTGTACCCGCTTCCCAAGGTGCTCGACAACCTTTTTAGGCTTTTCGCCTATTACATGGCAGGTGTGGCAGTTTTGGAGCTTGGCCTCGATAAGTATTGCGACAGCCAGTTTGCGGTTGTGGCTCTGCTCGTGATAATCGTTTTCCGTGATCAGGTGGGTATCTTTTCCTCGCTGATCATGTTCGTATGTGTATGCACATTCACTTTAGGTTTTTCGCTTACTAGCAATCCTCGTTTCGCTCCGTGCTTCAAGAAAAATGATTATTCGTACGGTATCTACATCTATGCATTCCCCATTCAGCAATGCGTGGTTTGGCTTGGCGGTGCATCGTTGCCATGTGCGTATCTTTCCTGTTCAGTTATTTCGTTTGGCATAACGCTGCTTTTTGCGATTGCCTCGTGGTTTCTTGTGGAAAAGCCCGCCATGGATGCAGGGCGTAAGCTGGCAAAGAAATGGACTTCGAGAAAGAGCAATTAGGGGAATGGGGTATCCCCTCTTTTCCTTTGGGGGAAGTGGCAAGAAATGCTTCGCGCCTTCCTCGAGGCTTAGAGCAAGAATGCGAAGCATCCCTTTGCGGAGCGCCTTCGGCATTGAAGCAAGGGATTCAAAGGGGCTGGGTTTTTATCCAGCTGGAGCGTTCGGAAACGAGCCGTATTTAGCGCAGGCCATGATGGGCATCGACGTTGACAACAACGTATATTCGGCTCAAGTCCCCACCACTTCAGTGTATGAAAACGATATTTGGTACGAAAAGTGAATACCCAAGAGTGGCAGAAGATGATGAGTCGCGTGAAGCAGGGCCTTTCACCTACGGAAGAAACCGTTGTTGACTCTGCAACGGGCACGGTAATGCCATCGGCGGGAACAGGTGGCAGCGGTTCTGGCGATAGCGGCTCCAAGAATTCGAGCTCTTCCTCTTCGCTTTCTGGTGTGAAGATTGCTGTAAAGAACGGCAGTGGCATTCAGGGTTGTGCGAACGAAACGGCATCGAAACTCACCCCGCAGGGCGCCGTTTGCGAAACGGGCAACGCCGACGATTACAACTACAAGAAGACGATCGTTGTATACAACGGCGCCGACTCCAGCCAAGCGCAGAAGATCGCCGACTTGCTGGGCGTTGGCACTGTTAAGAAGAATGACGGCACCTATTCCTTCACGGGCGACTATTTGGTAGTGGTTGGCCAGGACTGGAAATAGGATTCTCCTAGCAAGTCGGACATAAGTTCACTTGGTTTTTCTGTGGGCTGGGATTCGGGTAAAAGTTATCCTGGTGCTCTGAGCGCAAGCTTGCGTAAGTTGGGAGCCTGTGGCTTCTTGACACTATGAGGTTTTTCTAGCGCGCAATGCGAGATTGATTCGCATTGCGCGCTTTTCTTTTTTGGAGGACAAACCTTTGATCGCAGGTGAAAAGTGTGCCCGATTTAAGCCTGGGTCTGCAGGCGTGCTACGAATACGAGTCATTTAAAAAAGCGGATGGGATTGAGGCGCTGGTGATGGGTTGCCCTATACCCATTACAGTCTGAGATAAGTCATCGATGAACTTCGGTGGCGATCATTCGGCG
>OLRT01000144.1_pt1 | contig 55864 bp, 80 predicted proteins | sample 1672021 | NCBI WGS metagenome assembly OLRT01 (sample SAMEA3136637, study PRJEB25190) | human gut metagenome | reverse complement strand
GATTAATGTTTTGGTCGACTTAATTTTACTAGGAAATATGTCCATTTTCTATAATCGAAAAATCATAATTTACACAAAATATTTTACACTATCTTCTTTTGTTTATTTCATTTTAGATAATAAATAATATATATTCAATTGTGTGATCGTTAACGGTCTATTTAAAAGCGTCAATGATAAGGAGATAAAATATATGGCATATAGAATTGCAGTTGTAGATGATGAAGAAGATGACTTAAAACATGTTTGTCATCATATAAGTGATTTCTTCTCATCTACAGATATAGAACTTAATACATATATGAATGCTTTACAATTTCCTATAGATATATATTTTGATGTCTTATTTCTTGATATCGATATGCCTCATGTTTCAGGATTAGAACTTGCGAAAGAATATAAAAAAAGACATCAAAATGCGTTAATTATCTTTATTACCAGTCATAATGAACTGGATTATAAAGCATGTAATATACATCTTTTTGACTTTATTAGAAAAGAGAATCTAGATATAGAAATGCCTGATGTATTAGAAGAAATCAACTATCATTTGTCTCATTTACATCCAAGTGTAACATTCTATATCAATGGAAATGCCTATATATTAAGAAAAGAGTCTATTCTTTATTGTGAAAGCTTCAATCATCAAACAGAGATACATTTTGATACATCTTCTATTACTGTCAATATGCAGCTAGGTGATGTAGAAAAGACGATTGATTCAAATCATTTCAAAAGAGTTGGACGTTCTTATCTCGCAAATATGAAAAAGGCGACTAAGCTAGAAGGTACAACATTATATATAAGTGAGCATTACCAGATACCAATAAGCAGAAGAAAGAAAAAGCTTGTATTAGAGTATATGAAGGAGGTGCATCATTGATGTTAGAAACAAATAATATAAGTTTCATCGCATTATCTTTGATGGTGTTGTCATTCTTCTATTATGTCTATTCTATCAGCATTAAAGAGAATCTAATCAAGTTTATTGGTTCTGTACTATTATTATCATCTGTTTCTATTATTTCTTCTATGTTCATACATAATGGACTTATGAGTCTATGTATATTAGGTTTATGCCTCATTCTGTTTAAGCAGGACAGTATTCTAGAATGTTTGTTTATATCTCTCTATTTCATATTTCTAAAGGTTCTTACCTATGTCATTGTGACATGGGGCATCAATATTTTCATATATGATCTAGTTTTACCTATTCATGATACAATCTATGGTTCAGATATCCTTTTATGTGTATTTTTACTTCTTACAGGACATTTATTTAAGAATTATTTACTGCGTATTAAAGAATATACCGCCTTCTATCTTGGTATACATTCTGTATTAACACTTATCTATCTGTCCTATCTTATTACTATTTTCAAAAAAGGTTCTCTTCCCCTTGAAAGTTCTATAGAAATTGTATTGATTACTATTCTTGTGATGTTGATCTACCAGATGGTTAATAGAATATTAAGTATAGAGAAAGAGAATTATCTAGTAAAATTAAACAATGAAGAACTGAAATTCAATAAGAAAAATTATGAAAATATCATTACTCATATGAATGAAATCAGAAAGATCAAGCATGATATGAATCATATGTTGTTGTCATTACTGGATGATTGTGAAAAAAAAGATTATGAATCACTTCATAATCATATTCATAACCAATTACATACAATAAATAAAACACAAACAGTGGATACGGGTAATGCCTCTTTGAATCTTATACTCTCTTCTCAATTATCTAAGATTAAAGATAAGAATATTGAATTTATTGCCAGTCAATTTGATGATGATATCCCTATGGATAAGATAGATTTCTATATATTACTAGGTAATCTATTAGATAATGCGATTGAGAATTGTACATCAAAGTCTATTAAGAAAATTATTCTCGATATCTATAAAGAGAGTAATGATTTCGTTATTGATATTAAGAATACCAGTATCAATAATCCTCTTGTAGATAACCCAAACTTCAATACAACTAAAGAAGATTGTGGTCATGGGTTTGGAATGCGTTCTATTATGAATATAGTCAATAAGTATCATGGAGAGATCACTTATGATTACTCATATAGTTATTTTAGTGTCCAAATCAGAATAAAAAGCTAAAATCAAGCTATATTGACAACCACTACAAACCTATATGATAAGTAAGTGGCTCTTCACTTAGATTTAAGAAAATGACTACCCCACTTTTCCAAAGGTAGTCATTTTTCTATTCCTATCAACAACTAATTTTAAAAAAAAGCTAGAAACTCTAGCTTATCTATTAAACAACGTCTCTTCTATTGCACAGATCTTATCCGCAATACATACTATCCATGCTTCAGTACATGTAGGAGGAACAAGAGTCAAAGGAAACATATGTCTAATTATAATATTTTTAACTCGTGGTGAGAGTGTATAATCCTTTTATGCATTTCTAAAAGCGCATTCTGGATGAGTAAAGCCATGAAAATGTCTTCCTTTTCCATCATGCCAATCATATAAGAAATAATCATGAAGTAATGCACCAATGACTAAAGCATCCATATTAACCTGTATTGGGAGCCATTTAGCTATTCTGACACTCATACGTGCTACATTGACACAATGTGCATAGACAGAAATAGAACCGTGTTGAATATAGTTCTTAGTTTCATTTAAGCGACCAGCATTTTCTAAATAACGTAATTTTTTTTGAATAATATATGTCATTTATATATCCCCTCTTGTTGAAACCAGCAATCTGGCTGTATTATAATATAAATAATTGAAACAATATATGGTCAAAACACAATAGAAATGTTGCTAAAGATACATATTGTATAGAAAGTGGGTAATAAGAATGGAGAAAAAGACAGATAGACGAGTTGTCAAGACAAAGCATGCAATATTTAAAGCTTTTGTAGAGCTGTTAAATGAAAAAGATATAAATCAAATCACAATTACAGATGTAGCGAAAAGAGCCAATATTAACCGTAAAACATTTTATAATTACTATTCAGATATCAATGATGTCATGAAAGAAATAGAAAATCTAGTAGTCGCAGCTTTTATCAAAAACATTGGTACAGTCGAGTTTACTAATATGGCTGATTTCTTAACCGAAATCTTTATTAAGTTTACAGAAACAGTAAATCATGATCTAGAATTCTATGGTTTACTTTTTAATACAAATAACCGTTCTTTTCTTATTGTAAAGATTGTAGATATTCTTAGAAAATATGTACAACAGCGTATTGAAGAAACAGAAACACTAGATCAAAAAAGATTTAAAGTAGCAGTTGATTTGTGTATTCCTGGTATTATATCTGTATATATGAATTGGTTTACAAACAGTTATGATTATTCTATAGAAGAATTATCTAGTCTTCTAACAGACTTTATTCTTAATGGAATACAAAAAAATTGGCCAGGCAATTAAGCCTGACCATTTACTTTATGTCGATAATTGGAGTCAAAAATGTATCTTAATCCTCGTTTAATAATGGTAAAGAACGTAGGGGAACGATACATTTTTTCTTTTGGAAAATGATTTCCAACCACCTGTAATGTTTTCACATTATCACGTGTAGAGAAAGTAAAATGTCCATTGTTTTTAGTGAATATTGCGAAACGTGCAATTTTCTTATTAAAATATACAGAAGCACTGATATAATCAATTTCTTCCCATGGAATCTGAATAAAGTCTTCTTTATTCTTTTCGTTATAGAACTCAAAGGCCTTGTCCCCTACCATGACATCCCCATAGTTAGTTAAACCATTGAGTGAAGTTGCTTTAATTGAAAAATCAACTTTTGTATTTTGTGATTGTGCCATTTTATTTCCTCCTTAAAATTAAGAGGCAGTGAAACTGCCTCTAGTAATTACATAATACCGATAACTCTTGCAACGATACCAACAACGAATAATGCGATGATGATAACGATTGGAGATACCTTTTTCTTTAATAAGTAACAGCATAATAATGTAAGTAATAATGCTGCTAAGCCAGGGATTAACTGGTCTAAGTTCTGCTGTAAAGTAGTAACCTTAACCTGGTTTAATCCATTACCACCAAGTGAGTTATACTGAGATAATGCTTCTTTGATACCTGCAGCACCCTTTGGTAACTTATCCCATTCGATATAAGCACCTTTAGACTGAGTAACCTGAGATACTACTGGAGTAAAGCTGATTGATACCCATCTCTGTACTAATGCACCGATGATGAACATACCAAGGATAGAAGCACCTTCAGTAACTTTACCAAGAAGTCCTCCTGACATATCCTTAGCAATAGAAGTACCTACTTTGTAACCGAATTCCTGTGTATACCATAAAAATGCGATACGTATTAAGTTCCATACTACGAAGAATAATAATGGTCCAACAATGCTTCCTGATAATGCAAGTGAAGCACCTAATGCACCTAAGATTGGTCTTACTGTAAACCAGAATACTGGGTCACCAACACCCGCAAGAGGTCCCATCATACCAACTTTAACACCCTGTACAGTCTGGTCATCTACAGGCATACCATTTGCACGTTCTTCTTCAAGTGCTAATGTAACACCCATAACTGGAGCTGATACATAAGGATGTGTATTATAGAATTCTAGATGACGCTTTAATGCAGCGGCTCTATCTTCTTCAGTCTTATATAATTTCTTGATAGCTGGGATAATTGAATAACACCAACCACCATTCTGCATACGTTCATAGTTCCAAGAACCCTGAAGGAACTGATGACGCCAACATACGTCCATTCTATCTTTTTTAGATAGTGTAATCTTATCTGCCATAATGTTCGTCCTCCTTCAGATTAATAGTCGTTTAAGATGTCACCAAGTGGATCTCCAGATCCTCCAGTGCCACCATTACCTTTACCAGCATTGTCTTTTAATCCAAGATAGATTAAAGCAAGAACTACACCAATAACACCTAATGCGATTAAAGTAAGTTCTGAGATAGCTGCTAAAACGAAACCAAGAGCGAAGAATGGCCAAGTTTCTTTTGTAGCCATCATGTTGATAACCATTGCATAACCTACAGCGGCAACCATACCACCGCCAACAGCCATACCACCAGATAACCAAGCTGGCATAGAATTTAATGCACCTGTTACAACCTTAGCTGGAACGAAGCAAAGGATAACTGCTGGGATCATAATACGAAGACCCTGCATTAAGATTGCAGCAACCTGCCATCTTTCAATAGCCTTGTAATCACCTTTTTCTGCAGCCCCATCCATGAAGTGAACCATAGGGATTGCAAGAGTACGACAGATCATTGTTAAGAATAAACCTGCAACTGATAATGGTACTGCAACAGCGATAGAAGTATTGATAGCGTTAGTAACGTTTGTACTACCACCCTGTAAACCTAATACCATGATGATTGCTGAAGCAACTGATGCAAGAGCAGCATCTGGTGCAACAGCAGCACCAACGTTTGCCCAACCAAGGGCAATCATCTGTAATGAACCACCAAGGATGATACCTTCCTTTAAGTGTCCAGTAACTAAGCCGATTAACGTACATGCTACTAGAGGCTGATGGAACTGGAATTCATCAAGAATACCTTCCATACCTGCAAGTAAAGCAACAATCGCAATCAGCACAATTGAAATTGCTGACATAAATTATTTCCTCCCTTATTTAGACAATCCTTCTTTAGCTTTGTTAAGAATTGCATTGATGTTATCAGGTGAATCATTTGGTACTTTACGTACATCAAACTTAACACCCTTAGCCATAATCTTTTCAATAGTATCTACATCATCCTGACTCATTGATACGGCTTTAGTACAAACGACTTTACCCTGTGAATGAGCCATAGAACCTAAGTTCAATGTCTTGATGTCAACACCACCTTCGATTGCACGAAGTGCATCCTGTGGGTTTTCAAATAATACTAATGCTTTTGTGTTACCAAAACGTGGATCCTTAGCAACCTGGATCATCTTATCGATTGGTACTACGTGAGCTTTAACACCTGGAGGTGCTGCCTGAATAATCATTTCTTTTCTAAGATCATCATGAGCCACACCATCAGATACAACGATGATACGGTTTGGCTGAGTTGTCTTAGTCCATGCAGTCGCAACCTGACCATGTAATAAACGTGAGTCAATTCTTGCTAATACATACTTGATGTGACCATCACCAATAACTGTTCCTTCAGGAATAGCGCCCTGAGGTGCTGGTGCAGCAGCTGCTACCTTTACTTCCTTCTTAGGTTCTAGTGTTTCAGGTTTTGGTTTAACACCATCTCTTGCCACTTCAGTGACATGTGTAGCGATTTCATGAGCTGTTTCCATAGACATACGAGATGCATAAGTTTCAATCAACATTGGTAAATTTAAACCAGTGACAATTGCCCACTTATCTTCATGTCCATTAAGTAAAGCACTTGCCTGATTGAATGGTGTTCCACCCCAAAGGTCTACAAGGAATAATACTTCATCCTGATTTTCAAAACCAGCAATCGCTTCTTCCATCTTTTTGCGAATATCATCTGGTCCTTCGCTAGGCATTAATGTGCAGGCTTTAACGTTAGCCTGATCACCAAAGATCATAGATCCTGACTGGAAAATGCCTTCTGCGAATTTACCATGGCTCGCAAGGATAATTCCTACCATTTTATCTCCTACCTTTCATAATTGTAAGTAAGTAGAGAAAATATACTCAATATGTATATGGACATCTATACATACAACTTATATATTTATCTAATCCCTAACAACTTATAATTCTAGATAAATACAGTTACTCCTCGAAATATATCTCCTATTTACTATGCCCCCATTATATCACTATCATTTTTCATTGCAATAATCCCGATTTAGAAATTATAAATACCATACTTTTACACTTAATATACCATATTCATAAAAAAGTTGACATCATATCCCATATATGATAATGTCTATGTACAAAACCTTTTGGTTGTGGATTTTTGTCAGAGAAATATAAAAGCCCCTAAAATAGGGGCTTTTTAAGCGTTTGTTACCAATTTGTTATCTTTTGGTACGTTATTCTACAAAATAAAAGGATTGGCGACAACCAATCCTTTTTAAAATAGCAGAAACAATGATTGTCTACTAAACTTAACTATACAACTGTTATTTTAGTATTTGTTTCTGCTCATGTCAGCCTCTTGAGCGTTAGACTTTTTTTAGGTATCTTTTAGCGACCCAGCCACTTGGAATCTTCGCCCAATCTCCATCGAATTTAGACACAGTAACACGAGTGCCATAATTTAGACAGCCGTCCTTGTCATAATCGTGATCCTTAGCGTTCTTAGTTAATTCATTGTATGTTTTTCTTCTATATCCTGCGCCCGGTCCTGTTCTGACACTTAAATCACTAGCAGTAATCATATAAGTGCCTAGAGCGTTAGATGTATTACTCTGTGGATTAGGTGTAGGAGTTTCAACGTGTTCATTGACGCTCTTATTTAAAATGCCTTCTACAATTGCCTTTGCGCACTTGTCAGCGTTCCAATGAGCCTTATCTGTGGCATTATCAACAAAGCAGCACTCAACAAGTAGTGCTGGAGAATTTGTCTTTCTCAATACATATAGATTAGTTCTTTCCTTAACTCCTCTATTTCTAATACCTAAAGTGTTAGAAATCTTTTCTGCAATTCTAGTTGCTTCATCTTTTGCTTTTGATTTACTGTTATAGATATATACCTCTGTTCCTGTACCACCCCCAGCGTTTAAGTGAATTGATACATCTAAGTCAACCTTATGATCATTACACTTACTTACAATTGCTTTTAAGTTAGAATTCTGGTCTTTTCCATTATCATCAGTACAGTCATATACTGTATGTCCGTTTGTTCTTAACAACTCAATGACTTTATTTTTAACTTTTCTGTCTTCATTAACTTCGTCGAGCAATCCATATGCTCCACGACATTTCAATGAGTGACCACCGTGTACGTTAATAATCATATCTATTACCCTCTTTCCTTTGGTTTAGTATATTCCATTGCTTTAGCACTATCTGAGATACCCTCTGTTGTAGGGTCGTTGACAGCGTTCCATACACTGATTACTACTAAACTTAATACATAAGGATTGCCTAGAGCGTCACATAGTAACTTTCCTAAAGCACCCCATGTAGTCAAGTCAGATGTAGTAAGTCCTGCATAAGCAAGAATAGGAGTAAGCACAGCTAATACAATCTGTGCAATGAATACTGGATTCTTAAATCTTACTTTCAAGTTAATCATAGTTTATCCACCTTTCCTTTCAATTCCTCAATGTTGTTAAATGCGGTCTTCATGTCTCGCTCAAGTGCTACCACCCTGGTGTCCATTTCCCTAATCTCACGATTCATGGATTTGATGTCTGAACGTGTCTCGTTCGTAGTGGAGCATACCTGGTCGAGTTTCATGTTGACCTTCAAGAGACTTTCCTTAATGCCATCGAACTTGTGGTCATCTTTCTGTATCTCATCTTTACGTTCCCTGTCGCTCGTGTGAGCGTAGGACATAATGTTAAGAAGGAGTAGCAGAATGCTGATGACCCAAGGTATCACGTCCTTATAAGTCATCTACTCACCCTCCCTTTTCTTTTCGACTTCCTTCTTCACCTGTTCCCTAATGATTTTAGGAACATTATCGATGATGTAGATACCTTTATAAACAAGTGGAGCATAGACATCAATCATTGCCTTTTCAAGTGCAGTCATGACTATCACCTCTAGTTCATAGACTCAAACATGCTACATAGAGCAATCTGTGTCTGTGTTACCTGTTCTTCCAGGTCAGCGTTCTTTTCAGACTGATTCTTGATGAATTCGTCTTTATCGTATTCAATAAGGTTGAACTCATATCCGACAAATCCAGGTTGTTCGTCTGTTCCTGGTTCATTCACTTCTGTAATGTCAGTGGAAACGAACACCTTAGTTTCAGTCAGTTCCAGTTTATCGGGTTTAATTGTACTTCTCTGCTTTCCGTAATCCTTCATTCTTCGTACTCCTTTTAATCTGACTTTCATAATATGCATCAGCATACGATTTAAGTGGCTCGATATACTTTCTAGATAATCTGAACGAATCGCAATGTTTCAACCACCCTTTGTAGGAATTGATTGAACACCACTCAGAGTAGTTCATCATCTCACCCGATTCCACTTTTCTTCTAATCTGCGTCATTCTTTTCTTCATGTTCTTGCACGTTGACTTTCTCAAGAGCGTGTACGAACCGAAACTTCTATATCCAAGATAATCAACACCTCTGATATATGTCGGGAATATCTGATGATTCCTTTTCAATTCAAGTCTCAGATTGTGAATGAAGTATTTGTTTATCTCTATGAGAAGCTGACGCAGTTCTTCCTTGCTACTTCCTAGAACGACGATGTCGTCCATGTAACGGAAGTAGTACTTAACGTACTTTACCTCCTTCATCCAATGATCGAAATCACTGAAATAGTAGTTACCACTATACTGTGATAGATAATTCCCTATCGGTATACCCGTATTAGGGTCTATCTCTTCTTCGAGCATATAGATGAGTACGAGGTCTTCATCATCAGCCGTATTGATCGAGTCTATGATTTCATCGAGAAGCCACAGTAAATCCTTATCCTTGAACACCTTTCTGTACTTCTGTTTGAGAATATCATGATTAATTGACTGATAATAATGTCTAGCATCTATTTTCAGACAATACTGGCAGTGTTCGGAATCATTCTGCAAGGCTTGAGTGATTCTACTCAGACCTCTGTGTATTCCTCTGCCGGGTATTGCTGAATATGTATCAGAAATGAGATGCTTCGTTAAACAAGGCTCAATGACCTGTAGAATCGCCCATTGAGCAATTCTGTCGGGATAGTATGGAAGTTTGTAAATCTTTCTCCTTTTCCCGTTCTCGGTCTTATAGAAAATCTGATATTCAGATGTGTGATATGTCTTGTTAACAAGCATATCATGTAATTCATTGAGATATTTATCGGGATTCTCATCGACTTGCCTAACCTCTTTGTACCAGCCCTTACCTTTCTTAGCATTGCAATGGGCTAATCTAAGATTATCCATATCACATATCTTTTCATAAAGATTTCCATAACGCTTCATTTAACTAACCATTCTTTCTGTAATTTGTATATGCGTGTTACCGATTCTTCGAAACCGATAGGTCCTACCAAAACGGCTTTAATTCGCACAGCCATCGTGAGATGGACTTTTATGTTTTACCAAGAGGTAGGGTCAGATGATTTCCTTTATTTGTTATTTACACGCATTTACTAGGTGAGCGCTGATATTACGATTACGATTACTGACACTGTTATTAAGATTCCAATAGAAACTACTGGTATTCGAGTCATTATTCCAATTGCCACTGAGATGGGTGATTAAGAATAATGTTGAAATTTATTAGTAGTTGCCCTCACAGTACAGGTTGTCTATCAGCGGTCATCTGACCCATATTTTATTGTATTTTAGTGGGGAACATATACCAGGCGAGCGCCGATAGCACGAGTACGATTACCGACACCGCTACCGAGATTCCAACAGAAACCACCGGCAGACGAGCCATTACTCCAATTGCCACCGAGAAGGGCGATTCTATAACCTTCCCACGTATTGTTCTGATAGTAATAATCCCCTACTGGGACCGAACTGTTACCTTCCACTTCGGAAGGGAAGAACACCCAGTCACAGTTTTCTGAATACCCCATTGCTGAAATATATCCATTTTTAGACGGACAACTGAACCCCATAGATTCATAATTGCCGTCTTTCTTTGATTCTGCATAATTAAAATCCTTGCAGATATATCCTACGAATGGTTCCCCAGCTTTATAGTAGAAATTGACACCGTATACAGACTTCCAAATATTACCCCAAAAGTTTTCTACACCTCGATAAGAGATTGATGTCAATCCGTTATTAGTATTAGTTGTAGCAACACCACCGTTATAAGTGACGGTTTCGGTTGCTTGTCCTGTTCCATTGCCTAATGCTGATGTAGAACCCGTAGCAGCAGCATATGAGCATGTCTTGTCGGGTTCAGTTTCCCAAGGTATACCAATAACACCTTGACCAATTCCAGTCTGTGTGTTCATTGTTCCTAATTCAATCATCATTAGTAACTGTTCCATAGAAGCAATCTTAATGCCTAGAGAATGCCAACCGAGACCCCTATTCTTCGCCATAGCCTCAACATTTGGTCGAGTTAGATTCTGTTTGTATCCCGACGCTGGTCGAACACCAGCGATTGAGGAGAACTTGTCTTCGGTTTCCTTCATTACCTGTTCGTCTCCGAGCAGATATGCATTGGCAGATGTATCATAGATAGAGCCTTCAAAAGCAGACATTAACACGTAGTCAACTTCCTGTCCGTCCTCGTTGTAGAACGCAGGGTGAACTTTAAATCCGTCTTTAGGCTTATCACTGATGTAGTAATTTGCCTTTCTTAAATGATATCCTAATCCACCTTCCTGTTTATCTATAACCAATGGACAAACCATATAGTAGAACTTAGGCTGATACACCATTACCTGTCCATTCGAACCGTCTTCGATGTATCCTTCATCTCCGTAATACGCATTGATTGTACCGTCGTCAGCAACATTACATCTCTTACGTCCACCGTACATTGTAAACGGATCGAAGTCGGCACCAGCGTTTAGGTTCTTTGCTCCTCCGATTCTAGTGCAAGTCTTGTTCTTATAGTCAACCGTTAATCCTAGAACATCATCAATTAACCCTAGACTTGCTCTTAAGTCAGTGATTCCACCCTTAATGGGTTCAATATCTTTATCGTCGACCTTACTGTTCCACGCAGTCTTTTCACTGTCTGTGACGACTCTATGAGCCTCGTCATCGGTCATTTCAGCGAGGGTTAATGGAATAGTAGGTTTGTCATTTAAACTGTTGTAAGAGCCGTCAAAATCACTCTTAGCGTTCCATTTCTTCTTCTCTGTATCTGTTGTAAGTCTATGAGTCGAATCATCTGTTAACTCTGATAACTTTGTGGGAACGACAATAGCCTTAATCATCTCGTCAATCTGACTCTTAGAATAGACACCCATATCGGTAATCTTCTTTTCGAATTCCTTCAACGATTTAACGTCCACATCAAGGTCCTTAATCTTGCCATTGATTTCCTGTAGGATTGTAGGACAGTTTGTTTCTAGTGCCTTCTCAGCATCTGTATGTGCTCTTACAAGTACATATGCATCCTCAGACCCCCACTTCTTAATGACATTGCCTTTCGAATCGAACTTTCTACCACATAGATTCACGATTGCTTCACCCTGTGCCTCAAACACTGTACCTTTAAGAACGGCTGTTACAAGCATTGTGTCACCTTCCTCAGTGATTGTACATTCAAGACGATCGGGTGTCCCCAACGCAGAAATCGTATTAATACTAAAAGTCAAGTCAGAAACATCACTGAATGCCGAATTCTTCTGTACTCTGAATGATAATGTCTTAATTGAATCATCATTCACTGCCCCTAATGAGAAATCTAAAGGAACGGTTACTTTTCTAGTATCAATATCTACATTAATTACATTATCTGTATTCATTCAATTTCCTCCTATTTACCTAGATTTCTAGGGATTAGTACGTATCCAGCAATGTATGTACCCTGTGCGACCGTTGCATTATCCATCGAGATTAGACAAAGTTTCCAGTCGGACAATGCCGGATAATATCTGATACCGAGACGATATCGACTATCTGTAGCAACGGGGGAAATGAAGTTACCCACTCCACCAATTAGATGAGGTAAATCTCCATCGCCTGGACCGTAACCCGTGCCAGCAGTGAATGTAAGATTGTTAGTCAACGATCCGTCATATATCAAAAATACATAATCGTCATTATATCTGTACTTAAATCTGACTCCGTAAACCGAACCGAGTGTCACATTATTTGACCATTTCTTGCCATTCTCTAGAGCCTTGACCTTGCTTTCCAAGTCTCCAATAATTTTTGATTTCAAATTACCGTATGTGATTTTCTTCAAGCCACTGCCGTCATGTACTAACATCACATTCGAATCTGATAGTGATGATATCGATGTTAATTCAGTTGCTTTCTTTGTCTGAACGCTGATAGCACTCATTTTTATTCCTCCCTGTATTTCCAATCTGCCACAATCGCATCTCCATCGTCATCAACAAGAAGAACTGCTGGACCCGATTCATTGACCACGATTGGTGCAGAGTATTCATTATGAATTGTCATTCTTTCTAGTACAGCTAGACGTTCGTCCAACTCAGTACACTGATTCTGTAGATTACCAGCAACATTTGTAGATAACTGATCTTTCAGATTTCCGAACCATGCATTAAACGCAGTTTTCTGCTCACTCTCGTAAGCATTCATTCGAGACTGATAATCTTTCTCCATAGTGTCTAGAGAAGCGTCTCCCTTCGACTTGAGTACCGTGTAATATTGTTTTAATTCGTTATACGAAGTGTCACCCGACGTTTTGAACTGCTTCTTCTGAGTGTCGAAATATGTCTTAAACTCTTCGTACAAGTCAGTGCCGTTCTCCAACATTGACATGATGTAATTGAGTGCTTCATTCATGCTATTGGCATCTTTCGCACCGAAGAATGACTTTTCCTTATTTGTATACGCAGTCACGTCATTGAAAGAAACTGTACCGTCGGCATTGTCCACCTTTGTGTACTTCTTCAATCCATTCCATACTGCATCAGTGTAGTTAGTAGGTAATAATGACCAAGCCATTTACAGTCCTCCTTTCATTCCAAAATTCCATGTCAGCATTCGTCTTCCGTTATGCTGATTCATGAGTGCATTGTATAAATCGAGAGACGCACTCTCAATTCTGTTTAATTCTGTAAAATCTATAATATTGCCGTTTTTCGTGAATATCGGTGCAGCACCGTATGATCGTTTAAGAGTATGGTTATTGATTGTTGTCAGATTCAACTCAAGAGAATTGATCTCATCTGCATAGAAATAATCTCCAACCTTTCTATCATTTCCAAGTGCATCAATACTGTACTGATCATACATCTCAGTCGATGTATCACGAAGGTATTCTAAATTGTTCTTTATTCTATTGAAATCTGATGCATTGAAGTAATCTCCTCTATACACTCCATCGATTGTCTCACCATGCCAGTCAGTTTTAGGTGTAATCCATGCCATCTCAATCACCGACCCTTCTAGCAGTTATGCTTCCCGAAAACGCTTGTTTGAATTTAAGAGTATTTCTATACACATTAACTTTCATGTTATCTCGGAACTCGTTTTCCTGGTAGACAATGTCGTCAGCATCTAATTCGGGATTTCCTCGTGTGTTGTATTCATACTCAACACCAGCCAAGTAGTAATCACTCAGCCATTCTGCGAGTGACGATGCCATATTCATATCACTGATTAACGGATTTCTCCAAGTGACAGTCTTACCTCTTCCATGAAGTGACTTTACTGCCTGTTTTTCAACCGTCTTGTACTGATGACCTAGTATCTCTAATTTGTAAGTCCCAGGTGTTTTAAATCTAATCGTGATATAGTAATTTCCCCACTCTACAATATCGGCTCCACCTTCTGAATCATTGAGTAGAATTCGATATCCATATGATGGGTCACTAACAAAATATGTCTCAATCTCATTGCTTTTCACTGTAACTGTGTCACTGACAAGGCTCGATTCGACAGGATCTTCCTGGTAGACAGTGCACGGTACCACTATCTCCTTGACTCGTTCCTGTTTGATAACCTTGGGATATGATGTCATGTCACGACGATTTATCGAGAAATCGTTGACTTTCTTGGTCTGCAAATCTGACTTAATCTGAATCACACCGTCTCTCGACTGTGTCAGAACACATCGACACGCATTCGCAATGATCTGTAATGCCTCTTTATGAGACACTTTCGGAACAGGATTAGTCGAATACATATTCTTGAGTGATTCATCAATATCGTATTTTGTCACCCCTATATCAGCGAGTACGTCCTCGGCAAGCGAGTAATAACTCTTTCCTTTTGAAGTGTACATACCTTTATAGTATTCAGCGTCCATGTTTCTGAATGCATCGTAGCATCGTATTGTAGCAGTAGTATCGTCACTTTCCCATTCAGAGCACTGTAGTGTTGCTCCCTGTATCCACTCTATCTCATCTGCACCAGGAGTCTGATAACCATATCGAACCTCCATCTGCTGACCTGTCTCGAAATAGTTGATTGCCGATGTAGGATTATCGACGTTGAAGTATCTATCATAGTTCTTAAGCTGCACTGAGAAATCAATCTGAGGCACGTCTGCGCTGATAGGTGAGACGTACGTTTCTAGAGTAGAATCAAGAACCGAATCGTTGTAGTAGATAAGACCGTAACCGAATGTGATTGAGTATATTCTCAATCTAGTTCTCGGATTCTTCATCTTATAGAATTTCAATTTGACATATGTCGTTTCTTCGACAACCTTGTCGGTAAACCACTCAGACTCGGTGTTGTCTCTAATTTCAATCACCTGTCCGTTGCTTCCGACAATATCGAAGTTAACAGGGTAGTTGTCTCCAAAACGAATCGTCATGCCCTTAAAATCTGTCGGCAATGTATTAAGACTGATTACAACTTCACACATCGCATCAGATACTAGTTTATTTGAGAGTATTCCTGTGTTGTGATATTCAATCCCTTCTCTCTTTCGAGGAAGGAAGTACATAGAACCGTCCACCTTGGTAAAATTCTCCTCAAGGGTGGCATAGACTATATCATCAGTATGTTTTGTCAATACATCATCCTTATTAGAGAAGTATGTATAATCACCATCATTGACGGTTGATTTCATTTGTATTTCCTGGTTGACAAGACCGAAGGTAATCATTATGTATGCTCTCTCACGTAGAGCCGATTTCATGCTCTCTGCGTATGCCTGTGAAACTGTCTGCATAGATTACCTCCTTATTCGCCTGTGTCAATCAGATTGACTTTGCAGTCTTTATAGAATGTGGGGTGACCGTTTGAATCAACCCAATAAGGCTCTGCCGTGCGGTCCCCACAGTACATCTTTATTGTTTTTGGTTTATTTGTAGTAGGATCAATGAATGTTACATAGAAGAAGAAATTAGAAATCGCCTGCAATATCGACTTCCATTCCTCGGCAGTCAACCACGGCCATTCGAGATTATTTATCTTGTACTGATCTCTACCGACTCTCTGCCCCACGACAGTACCGTTTGAGTCTCGACCACTGTCGACGACTGTAGTTACAACAACTTCAACTCCCCTTTTGCAAGGAGGTAGTCTATATCCATTTATTTCAAGAAATGCCATAATCTTCCTCCTTACTTAGTGAAGTCAAAGCCGTCTGCCTTATTCTGAGTAGTGACAGCGTCCTTTACTGTACGATTACCGACCTGTACGATTGTCTGTTCGTTCTTGTCAGCCTGTCTCTTTGTATCATTAGCGATTTCTCTAAGAGTAGGTTCAACGTTTTCCTGGTAAAACTCACGCATCTTGCGTTCCCAGGAATCATCGTCTGTGCCGTTATATCCTCTCTGATTATCGTCATAAACTGTTCTAGCAAGGTTTGTGTAAGGGTTGTATCCTTCTGCCATTGCTAACTGCATATTCTCGTTCATGCTATCGGCACTAACGAGTACGGCATTGATCATAGCATTCGCACTGTCAACAATGTTTCTATTCATTGCTTGCCAGTACCCTGTGAACTGAGCCATTCCATTCACGATGGCACTATGCATGATTGACCCTAACTGGAATCTGTTCATTACTTCTGTGGTGCCATTTACATGACCTACCAATTCTGCTCCGTTTTCGCCAGCCACAAACATTGAACCGTGTGCTGCACTAGATGTTCCACCAGCGTACTTAGGTATAGACTGCCATGTGTGAGGAGTAATTACCCCTCCCGAAGCAAACATCTTGATACCACCGTGAGCAGATACGACACCACCTCGTGACAATCCGAAGAACTCCTTAATGTTGCCCTTCCATTTACTTACTAGATTGATACCAACATCTACAATGCCACCGATTCTATCTGTAACCCACTGAGATACCGTGTTCCAGCCACTCTTTAATAATCCGATTCCTTTATTAACAGGTCCACCCATTGCCCAGCTGATGAACTGAGAAACAGTGTTCCAACCTGCTCTGAATAGTCCGATACCTTTTGTGACGGCACTACCCATGAATCCCTGGATAAATCGAGCAACTGTTGACCAACCACTCTTACCTAAATTGATACCTTTTGTAACAAGTCCACCCAGGAATCTCATAACCCAGCCAGCGACAGTATCCCAACCACTCTTTGCTAAAGAGATTAGAGATTCAACACTGATGCCGTCCTTAGAGACTGTCTTCCACCAGCCAACAAGTTTATTCCATAATTCCCTGGCATTATTGAAGATACCAATCACAATATTTGGAATAGGTGAGGCTTTCACAATGTCGATTATCGGCTTGATAAGATTGCTATAGAACCATTTAGCGACACCTGTGATAATTGACCACGCACCCTTTAGAATGCTCTCAACGACGCTTACACCGAAGTCCCAAGCCATCTTAGCGTACTTAGGAACTGTGACAGTGAAGAACTTCTTGAGCCATGCCACAATAGAATCCCAATTCTGAATAATCAATATGACACCGTCGATTACTAAACCGACTATTAATCCGATAGCCGAACCTAAAGGTCCACCAATAGAACCAATCAATGCTCCTATACCAGCACCACCTAATACTGAACCTACTGCTATGAGTAGTCCATTTATCATGTTAAGTCCGTTATCTATAGCGTCCTTGATACCTAGAATAAGCATTCCTACACCTGTAACAATCACTCCAATTACTGCAGCAAAAGGTGATACTGCTAACCACAATCCACCGATGACGGCTGTTGCACCAGCAATCAAGCCGATAAGGATATTCCAGTCAACACCGTTGATGAACCCATTAGCCCATTCCGATGCATAAAGGAACGCTCCTCCAACGAGCATTGCTATTCCGATAAGAGGCTTTAATCCCTTACCGATGAAACCTAACTTCTGTAGGAATTTGGCTATCTTGAATGCTGCTATTGCCGAAACTACTGCTCCGATAACGGAGATAATACTCCAAAGATGTTTCTTAATTTCTTTCACAATACCGTCAACCTTAGATGACACGAGACCTTTTAGAAAATCGTATGTCGGTAATTCGATGCCTAAGTCATTACCACCTAGTCCACCGACTCCACCAGCTCCACCGACTCCACCTCCTGTGCCTCCACCAGCACTGGCCGTGTCGTCATCTTTAGAAAGAACATTTAATTCGTCGATTCCCAAAAGAGCATTCTTTAACTTCTTGGCAGCCTTAGATGCTTTACCTAGACCTTTTGAAGTCTTATCTGCACCATTTGCCATATTGTTAGTAGCCTTAGCTGCTTTATTCGCATTAACAGTGATACCCGAATAATCAATTTCGGGAAGTTTGAATCCAAAGAACCCTGCAATAGTATTTGCTAGGAGTCTGATTACCTTGACCACTGCAATTACATAAGGAAGAATCATGTTAAGCACTGGAATGAATATATTACCAATTGCTCTTGCACACATTTGGAACTGAGCCTGTAAGACTCTCAACTGATTGGCTGGTGCGTTTAACGTACGAGCCATATCGCCTTGTGCAACAGTTACCTGTGTGAGCATTGCATAATATCTCAACTGAGACTTCTCAGCCTGTGTCATGTTAGAAACACTCTTACTGATTCCAAGGTTAAGTGCTTCCTGTTGTAATCTAGCAACAGACAAGTCAAAACCTAATCGTCTAAGAGGTTCTAGTTCACCCGAAATACCCGACTGAACCTTCTGCATTGAGTCATTGACGGAGATATTGTAGAAAGACGATAAGTCATATCCTAACTGAGTTAGGTTCTTTGACATCAACTGTGCCTTTTCAGCACCTACTCCGAACCCTGTAATGATTGTATTGAATACACCTTGGTTTCTCATAAAGTCACCAGGGTCAATTCCTAGAAGTTCACTAACTTTCTCAGCATATTTCTGTGCAGAATCGGCATACTCACCCATTGACGCATCAAACAGGTTCAAGTCTTCCACATATTCATTAGACTGATTGACTAATCCAGCAATCGTTTTGACTCCTGTACGAAGTATACCTAATGCAATCTGCAGCTTGGAATATAATTCAGTCCAACTGAACTTCGCCTTCGCATTGGCTAAGACTGATCTCTCCACGGCAGTATTTGTTTTATTGATATTGCCTGGCAGACGACTGAATGCCGTACTTACTGTATTCAACTTTGTAGCAAGAGGGTCAAGACTACTAGAAAGCATTGACATCTGAGCGCTGAATGTTGCCCAGTCAATCGTATTCATCGTTTCTGACAACTTAGGCAGTTTCGTCAAGGCATTTATAGTAGACCTCAAACCTTTTGCGACATTTGTGTCTCCTAATGATCCGATACCTTTGGAAAGTTTATCTAGACTACCGAAATTGGTTGTATCTAATCCGTTGACGGCTTTACTGATATTATTCAACTGATTTCCGATGGTTGATGATATCTTGACACTGCCTACAGATTTAAGTTTTCCTAAGGCTTGCGCAAAACGTTCAATCTTGCTTATCTTGGTTGAATCTAAACCATTAAGGGAGGTAGCGAGTTCGTTTACCTGTCTAGTAACACTTGTTAACCCGATACCTCCCTTTGTAGCATTTTTCAGCCTTTGTAAAGAAGCAGAAAGGGTGTCAATACCTTTGACAGCAGAACTTGACGAAGACTCAACCTCAATCTCTAATTGTTCAACTGTTGTAGACATTGAAATCACTTCCTTTCCTTAAAATACATATCAGACTGGGCTTTGTACATTTCCATGAAACGTTTACCCTTGTCCATATTCGCCTTTTCCTTTTTCTTCTTTTGCTCCTCAACCGTTCTTTTATTGATAGGGTAAGGGTCTTTAGGATAAGGCTCTGCTTTTGTTCCCTTCTTGGCGAAAGAACGTAGTATAGGAGACAGTCTAGAAATAGCATCGTAGATGTACATCCCCTGTAGCCACATTTCAGTATTCACTCTTTCAACACGCATTTCCTCGGCTTTCTGATAATACCTAGTGAGAGTACAGTCACCGTCCCAGTACTGTTCCTCCGTCATTCCTATTGATAAGTAATAGGGGAACTTGGAATAGAAAATGTCCGAATAAGTTCGGAGAGAGTGATCGCCACCCTCTCCTTCGGACGGATTGCTCAACAGTGAATCACTTATCCACTCACTGTCCAGTTCACGTTTCCCTTTGATTCTTCGGGTTCTTCAATCATTGACACGATAGGCTCACTGTACATATCTACTAGTTCTTCGATTAACTTATCCTTATTTGTCATATGAGCAAAGATAGCGTCGATTGTTTCCTTTTTCTCACGTCTGTGATGCATCATGAACGCTCCCTGGAATAATGCTGGTAACATGGATACAGGTTTTGTTTCAACCTCTGCTGGAACAAATCCCATTCTTTCCATCTCAGCAACTGTTCTACGATTATATTCGAGAACATAATCTTTTCCGTTGTAAGTGAATTTTAACTGTTTAGCCATTTCTATTTCCTCCCATTTAATGTTTAAGCATCAGTATCAATCACGATAGCAGATGACGCAGCAATACTGATTGTCATTTCAACAACTTCGTTTGTTCCACCACCGTTTGTGTATACCGATAACTGACCTTTGAATTTGAACTTACCGTCGCTTCCATTAGGTGTGACTGTATCGCCGTTTTCTGTTCCACCGAACCAAACTGCAAATTCTTTTTCAGTACCTTCAAGAGCCTTTAATGCCTTGTAGTCAGTTAAAGTGTAGTTGGCAGTGAATTCAAGAGCATCGAGCGACTGCACGCCTGGAATGTTTCTCTGTACTTTGTCAGATAAAGTAGTAATCTCAATCATTTCGGGTGTTCCACCTAAATCGGGGAATTCCTTAATGTCGATCACTTTCTTCCATGTATTAGTGTCCTTAGTCATAAGGAACGTCTTATATGTACTAATCTCCACGAGCATTACCTCCTGTAAATAACATTGTCTTTCGATACGATCGCTCTATAGCGACCCACCATTCTATATATTCCCTCCTGTGAATTAGGCACAGGAGTCAACGTTGTTCTTGTGAATCCAAGGGATTCCATTTTGGAATCAATGAGTGAAATGATCGCCTTGCATTCGGCTTTCTTCCACTTCGTTTTGTTTGAATACACATTAACCTCGTAAATCACCTGGGCATGATTCTCTAAATGCCCACTATCACGAGTGTTTCTGTAAATCTGATTGTCAGCCTCTATTAGAGATACACACGGAAATGATGGAGGCACTCTGACATATTCACCTGTCATATAGACATTCGGATATTCTTCTCGAACCACCTTCGATACTCTATCGAATACCTCTGATTCAATATCAATCATCCAAAAACCTCCCTCGCAAGCTGTGGTAACTCATCAATGACTGTGAGAATTGCTTTTTCCATAGGCATCTGAGCAGGTGTACCTCTAGTGACGTGAAGTGTTCCCTCGCCGTCCTTAAAGCCCCACGACTTCTGCTTACCTTTTCCCTGTCCGTATCCACCGATAGTCATTCCGAGTTCAGAACCTCTTGGGTGAGGTGACGAACCAAGATGACCGTTGTGATATACCCCAGCACCGAATTCGACCCACACTGCGTCTTCGCCCTGTGCAACAATGACTGAGATGTCGCCTTTTGTCGTGTAACTAACGGTTACATCGGGTTTCTGATAACCTCCTCTAACAAGGTCATCAACTACGGCACTTGCAAACCCTTTGTCGGCTTCTTCTGCAATTCTTTTTGCAATCTTATCTTGTAAGAGTGCAGTCTTTTTCTCGATGTCCTTCTTGTATTCCTCTAACTCTTTAATCGCTTGGTCTATTCCACTCTCAGTGAGTTCGATAGTTATCTTCTTTCTACCCACTAATGTTCACCTTGCTTATCGCAATAGACACACTATTGAGACTTCTAGCAACTTTCTTGACGATGTAATCATGAGGAGTCTTCACCTCACCGAACTCGTTTGTCATCAACGTACCCTTGGAGTCCGTTAAAGGCACTTTATCGACCCACAGAACTGTGTATTCATCAATCGGAGGACAATCTACGTCCATGACAATAATCTTGTCATACGCTTCATTTACCCCGAACTGCTGAGTACTCACTTCATCCTTTGCAGCTGAGATGTTCGCTCGGTAAGCCTTCGGATTCTGATGAATCACTTCATATTCACCTGTCTCGTTGCCGTACTCGTCAATGAGTGGAACCTTTCTGTCATACAGTGCGTAATAGAACACACTCTTGTTTCTAGTCATCATTCTCATTTGAGGATACCCACGTGAGGAACAATGACCTTAAGCATTGAGGACGGGACATCTGCACTCTCATAACTTCTTACAATACCGTTCTCAGAATGTGATAACTGTCCTTCTGCTCCTCTTTTATTCAGCATGTACGCTGCAATTTCGCATTGCAGCGTTGCATACTGGGGAGGAACTTCTGTCACTGTCGAGTCATATGGATATGCTCTCGACAGAATCTTCTGAGCAGCTAGTCTGAGGTATACGAACAGCACTTCCTCACTGTCGGTGTCTCCAACCATCGCTCTCAGAAATCTCATTTTCTGTTCTTCGTTCATGCTGCTCACCTCCTGTGATTACTAGGCAGATACTGATGTAGACTTAGTAATCTTCACTGCCTTAGTAGCGTCAGTTAACGCTGCTAGGTAATACTTACGTGACCAAATGCTGTTTTCACGAGTATCCGGATCACGTTCCTGTTCTACTTCTGTACCTTTTTTATTGAATAAGGTAACGGCTTCTTTAGTGGCAACAATGATTGTGCCCTTATCAGCGTCTTTCTTTGTATAAAGGTTTACACCAGCAACTGTGCCGACATATCCTGTTCTTGAATATGCTTCAACGTGCTGTAATGAATCCTTTAAATTCTTTCTTAATTCAGCCATATCAGTTGGATTGACGAATGCAAAGCATCTAGGACCCACCTCTTTAGGATCGTTGTCTGTACTTTCGATGTTTAAAGTAGCAACTGCATCAACGAACGCATCAAAGTTAAGAGCCTTTGTTGTTACTGATAAAGTAGCCTTCTTATACTCTTCATATACGTCCTTATTGACAGTGTTGAACATATCAGTACCCATGTGACGTACACCGACAGGAACTAACATTGGGTCAGTCATCGCCTGTTCGTCGTAGTACTTAAATCTGTTCTGTGCTAAAAGGATGTGGTATTCTTCCGGTGTATAAGTAACTTCAATGGATTTAGTGTTTCCCCTACCCATTGTTAACTTTTCTGTACCGTCTGTAGCCTTGTATACGTTGATTTTACGTACCATACCTGGTTCACCCACTAATGAGTTATCCACAGTACAGAACTGTGTTAAATCAAGGTGAGAGTTATACTGGTCTTCGATTTCGTTTGATAGATAAAAATTGTCATAAATCTTATGAGCCATTACTGATTTCCTCCTGTGTCATTAGCCGTGTATAGGCTTTTATATTCCTCCGGATTGTGTCTCGCCCAGTCTTCACGTTCTATAGCCGGCAAAGCACGGAATTTATCCAATGTCATGCCTGAATTGTCTCCATCTCCGGTAGGTATAGGTGTGTCCTTTAGGACCTCAGCACGTATCTTCTTGTCAACGGTTTCGAGATGTTTCTTTTGATTAGCAAATACCTTATCTGTATCGCCATCCACCATCGCCTCAGCAGTAGATTCAGCAAGTTTTTCTTCATAGCCCATGCCTAAGAATTTCGCCTTGTATTTTGAGATATTGCTTTCACGTAGCAACTGATCATACTTAGCCTCTAACTCTGCTCGGTCTTCTGCTTCCTTCTGTTTCTTTAGTTCATCTTCCGAAAGTTTTGCTTTTAATTCTTTCTTCTTAGCTGCTAGTTCTGATGCAGTCTTATCGAAAACTTCCTTCTTGATGTATCCTGTATAATCGGGCTTCATGTCATATGACTCTAAGGCTGCTAATTTTTCCTCAACTGTCATATCTGCATAGCCTTCAATTTCGTTAACGTTTATTTTCATGCTGTATCCTCCGTCTTTTAATGTCTTCTGTGACTTGTTTTATATGCGATTTAAGGTTTCTCTACCTTGTATGTCTAAAATGCGATTTACGTCTTCTCTGACGCATTTATTCTGTAGGCTCGTTATCTATTACCTGTTTCTTCTTTTGAGCCTCTAATTCCTTCTGTTTGGCTAGTTCGGCTTGTTTAGCCTGTTGTTCCTCGTAGTACTTCATGCTCATTGAGTAAGCAGATTCGGCATCCGAGAACATTCCACTATGCTGGAATGCCAACTGTGGATGAATCTTGTCTTGCTGTAACATTGAGATAAGTACCTGTGACTTACTCTGAATTGCTTCATAGTTACGACGAGTGAACTTCATGTCGATGTCCTTGAGTCTTAGATTGCAGTCTCCTAAATCTCGGCAGATTCGAAGAACTAATTTCAGCATCTTCTTCTCAGCCATCTTGAACACGTTCTCACTGTCCTTTGCCCTAGCCTCTGCATCTGACCAACCGTCACGAAGCAGTACTGCTGAGCCTGTATCACTTGTAGAAGACCCACCATTTCTGTTAGGCATTCCACATATTGTTAAAACCGAGTCGTAGCAGTCATTCTTCAATGTCTGCGACTGTGCCTGGTCTAGTTCTGTACTGACCACTCCCACGTCTGCTTTCTGTCCGTCCTGTGACTTTACCTGGATTGCTCCAACCTCACGTAGTTCCTGGAACTGCTCCTTAGTGATTTCACAGTTAACAAACTTGATGAATGCCTGGACAAGCTGTTCAACTCCGTCGAGTCTGTTACTTGCTAAGGTGTTCATCGCATCAAGCAGTGGCAATACGATCTCGAAAGACCCTAATCGAGCATTGTTTGCTGGATACTCGAAGATTGGAATCATTCCTAAAGCGTGTGGCTTACATTCAAGAAGCAACCCGTCCTCTGCATAGAAGTAATACTTATCTGTATAGATTGAGTAACGCATTATCTTGTCGTCATCCTCTGCGTACTTGACTGCCATCAGAGGTTTGTTGCCGATTTCGTTTGAATAGACAACGAATGTATCTCTAGGGTCGAGGGTGTACATCTCGAACGGGGCTTCATCCTCTTCACCTGGTTCATCGGGCAGAACTAGACGAAATGCAGTTCCACAAATCATCTGCCATTCGACAATCTGCTGATCCTGTGCAGCTTTATCCTCAGCGAACATATATTCGTTAAGGGTGTTGATTTCATTCACAGTCTGTTCGTTGCCGTTACGGCTTACGTACTGAATAGGTTCCCCACACAGATAACCGACCTTGAATGAGACAATCTCATTTGCACGATTTTCCACGATCTTGTTGCAGATTTCGGGACGTACGTCCTTCACTCTGTTAAGAATCGGCTGATTGCCTTTGTAGTATTGGTAGAGGTAGTCAATCTCGCTTCTATTAAGGTCATGGTCATTCTTAGCCTTGAGGAGAACATCCATGACATTGTCGGGGGTGATTTCTTTGACACTTGATTTGATCACTCGTCTGCCTGTCATCACTCGTGACGGCATCTTCGCTTTTGATTCATCTATCTTGTGACTCATGCTGTCCTCCTTTCGGGCATAAAAAAATAGGTGCATGACTGCTGAGGACTTAGCCTCGTGCAATCATGCACCCATATGGTGGTACCACTATAAGGGTACCTTACTACTTTATATTATACCACTATAAGGGTACTATACAAAGCGATTTATAAAGATTTTTCATATATTTTTAAAAAGGTCTCTTGAATATCTGCACCTTCGCTCCGACAAGACTCTGAGCATATTCAGCAAGCATTGCCATTCCGTCGGGAACGTCATCGTGAGCGTTCTTCCCAGCCATTGTATAAGAGCATAGGAAATTCATCATCTTTCCGTAATCGGACTTTCTCTTGTACATGGAATCATCCTTGAACAGACAGTGTTCCTTTACCCAGGCACTGTTGACAATGATCTTTGTCTCCTTGTTGGCAGTGGTAAACTTAGTAGTGATATGAGTGATTCCACCTTTCTCCTTCACTGCTTCCTGTACCTTCTCTGCCACTCGTCCACCAGCCGAGTTACTTTCGAATCGGCACATCTGCACCTTGTCTCTTACAAGTATCTCAGTCAGTCTCGCATCTACGATATTCGGCAGATTGTTATCGCAGATACAGTCATCAATGTAATAATCCTCACCGTATACATAAGCCACTGGCAAGAATGCATAGTCAGCACCCTTGTCCTTGGTATCACATACTGCAATGATTCCGTCGGGGTCCTCCTTAGGAAGTTCGAAATATCTTCTCAGTTCATCCTCCGAGTAGACAAGACCTTCACGCTCGATAGGCTGACACATATACAATGCTCGCCAGCTTGCATCGTCCATGATTTCTCTCTGAGCACGAAGCGTGGCAGTAGAATAACCCACACCGTAGTCATAATCGAAGTTAGACTCGTCGTTCTCGTCAAGTGCTGGTATATTGATGAACCTAGCATCGTCGTCATCACCGTATTTCTGCTGCAGACGAGCAATTACGTCATGAACAGACCATGGTGTGGCTATATGTAACTCGACGCAGTGATCCCCCTGTTTACGCTGTCTCAAGTCAGTTGTATACGTCTCCCACAGCTTGTCTAGACGCTCCTTGGATAATGCAACCTCTATACCCGAAACAAGGTCATCGCAGTAGAGTAGATTCATCGCTCTATACAGACCAGCGTTACCTGTTCCGATAGAGGTAAACTCAAGCGTCTCGAATCTCTGCTTCTTGTCGATGTCAATACGGCAGTCCTTTGCATTTGTGCTGCTCACCTGTATGCCAGGGAACACATCGTGCCATAAATACTCCCCTTCGGGGTCCAGGATACGAAGACATTCATCGTACACTCCTCGAATGAACGCATTACTGTGACTTCCCGATAACATCGGCTCATTAGGAGTTCTGCCAGCAAGCCATGTCAGATAGAAGATGGCGAGCGTCGTCTTCCCTGTTCCTGGAGGGAGAGATATCGTAAGCAGTCTTATCTTCCTTTCTGCAAGATCCTGCATCGCTTCTGCGACCTGTTTAAGCACCTTTCTTCTAGGTGGATAGAATTTCTTGTCGGGGTCCCTGTTCCACTCGACATACAGCAGATATGAATCAAAGTCATGAGGTGCTGCAGCAAGCAGAACCTTCTTGTGCAGAGCAAACAGCCTGCGTATCTCCGACTCGTCTGTAAGCGTAGGCATACGCTTCTCAATCAGTTCTGACAGAATCTTAAGATATCTGACCCCCAACTTCACGTCACGTTTCATAGCCTCAAGAGATGTGTAATATAAATCCTCTAAAGCCTGGTAGTGACCTGGTGAAATTCTTATCGTCTCAAGAATCGTCTCAAGTAACTGCTCCATTAAAGCCTCCTAAAACAAAAAGGTGCATCATCGACAGAGAACTTAATCCCTGTGCGACAACGCACCTTCATTACAGTGGCAGTATCGGAGTGTGTACTCCTTTAACCCAGCCACTATCACCATACTTGTACATGCCCTCGTAAAAGAGTCTGTTCTGCAGGATTCCTCGCACCGTAGACGGCTGAAATCTCTTTCCACGTCTTGTGCGATATCCTTTATCGTACAGTATATCACATATGTCCTGTAGAGGAGTACCTCTTACGTCATGTTCCTCGAAGATGATCTCCACGATTGGTTTCTCCTTCTCGTCCAGGACAAGAGCACCGTCCGTACAGTGGTAGCCGTATGGCTTGTTTCCTCCCGAATAGCCACCACACTTCGCCTTGAGCGAGCGACCCTTCCCTGTACGGAGGGCAATATTTCGTCGTTCCTGTTCAGCAACGAACATGAGAAGAGAACGGTAGATGTTGGCGAAATCGTCGCCCTCTGAAAAGTGCTCCTCAGTTGAGAGCAGCTTGACGTTTCTCTTCTCCAGTGTATAGAAATAATAAAAATATAATTTAGTGTCTCTTGCAACACGGTCATTCTTGAACACAATCACCGCATCATGACCAGGAAGGTCATCTGAATGGTACAGTATCCTGTCGAGTTCGGGTCTGTTGTCCTTCGCCCCACTGATTGTATCAACCATCCAGTCAACGATGTCATAATCATGCTCCTTTGCATACTTGCTGATAGCATCTCTCTGCACCTCGATGCCGTAGCGGTCATCAGATGACTGCTCCTCCGTTGAGACACGGATATAACCTATCGCTTTCACGAGATATTCACCTCCCACAGGTAGTTAAAGTAGTTCAAATCACCATTTTGCGTATAACTTCCTCTTAGTACGCGCGTATATAGCAAAAGTTTACGCAAAAACCGATTTTCAACTACTTCGACTACCTCTTAACGTATTTTAATTCAATATCGTAACCTAAAACATCCAAAATCTTCACGAAAGTTGGATTTATGATGTTTTTCTTTTTAATCACCTGTCCGAGGTACTGAGGTGTTGTTCCAATCTTCTCTGCTATCTCGTTCTGAGTGATATCTTCCTCGATAATCTTGAACTGAACGTCCAATTCTGTATTATTTTTCAACATCATCAATCACCCATTCATATTTGCCGTCTTTTGTTCGCACCATCAGTTCAGCGTCCATTATATCTAGTAATTCCTTCATGGTACTGATTCGCATATTGGTCTCTCTAGTTAAGGGATTTCTAACTGCTGTGCTACTTTTCTTGCCTGTTTCGTCTGCAAGAGACTGATATGTTCTGTTATTAATTTTCATCAACATTCTAATAATTTTGCTCGGTTTCATACACTTTTCCTCCTTACAAGTTTAATATAGCACCTAGCTGTTATATATGTCAATTAATAATGAATATTTTTGTACGTTTACGTTCCTTTTTATAATTTTTGGAAATTTAAGCCACTCACTGGCTCGGGTTCACTGTGGCTATATCCCCCACGGGTGGGGTGTGTACCTTTAAAAGCGATTTAAACGACCCTAAAAGCGACGTTTACATAATACCCTAACAAGTACACCAATGAACACAAAACAACGCCCACAAGCGATAATTTAAGCGTTTCAGATACGCCCAGGCTTTAAGCTGCTATCATTGGTATGATTTACGTATAATCATGATTATATTATACGTGTACCAATCATATATAAACGTAAAATAAAAAGCGCTGGTTATACAGCGCTCATTTCTGTATTTTTGCCAGTTCCAGAATCACAAGAACCGGAAAAAATAATATTAATAAAATCAATTCTAACATTTACAACTCCTATTATTTAACAATAAATCTATTTATCTTACTACTCACTACATAAGCATTATATAAATCGTTATGATCTAATTTAAACGCTTTACTATCGAATCTATTAAAAGGTATCAGCTTATTAGTAACTTTATATACACCGATATAAATAGTATCATTGTTATCCATTAAATCAATAATTTCATTTTTCAATATTTCATTGTTATGTTTTAGAAAATCAATCATGTTTTGATTCTCTTTAAATTCTTTTACTAGTGATTCTAATTTATTCATTTTCTTACTCCTTTATGCACGAGTTAACCACTCATTAATTAACTCCCTATCATATGAATCCAATGTGAAGGCTTCCAAAGTGATCGATTTTCCAGCCCTTAAAGCTGCTATTTCAATATCTGCCACAATATACATTTTATCAAGCCTTATATTATATAATGTTATGCCAGCGTTGGAATTGCCAAGGCTTTCCCATGTCTCTGATATCATATACATATCTGACATGTCTAAATTTAGCATCATATCAACTAGACAGCCGTCTAGTGATGTAGGTATAACATCATCATTTTCATATTTAATATGAAAATTTCCGTTTTTAAATTCTTTTACTATCATTTTTGAAACCCCCTTAAATTCTACATAGATCGCTTATATTATCTAAATAACAATATGACACACGTTCTACATTACCTACGCATAAATCATTATAAGCATGTGCGAGTGCGTCGAATTCTTTATATTTTTCTTGTAACGCTGTATACGCTTCTTTCAATTTTTCAATATACGCAGGTATATCGTTTATATACTCATTTACGTTATACATTCTTAAATGATCAGCAGTTATAACCTGTATACGATTATTTTCAAGTACTTTATGATCGTTATCACTATCAATGTTTAGTGAAAAATGATAATCATAATTAATAACATGAATTTCAGTGTAAAAATTTTTATCAAAAAAACTGATATTAAACCCAGTTAATTCCTTGAATTCATTAGAAATTTTATCCCTTGTTTTAGGGCCGTACTGTTTGTTTTTATACTTTTCTAAAATCTGTATAATAACAGGTTTTAACTCCTCAAGCGCTGCTACTTGTAAATTATAGCGCTGCAATTTCAACACTAAATGTAAATAGTTCTCTTTTCTTAATAATGCATTTAGATCGTTTGTAAGCGCCTTACGATTTTTAAAACGTTCCAATGGGCTGCTACCAGTGATACTACTTTCTAACTCCTTATAACTTCTTTTTGTGCTTTCAATTTCAGCACTTGTTTTTGCGATTGTCTCAAGTATTTCTTTATATTTTTCCATGTTTCTATTCCTCCTTTACTTTTGACATGATTATTATTACACGTTTACGTATACTTTGCAAGTATTAATTTGTACTTTTTCGTATATTTTTAATTTTCTAAAGGATATATAAATAATCTATCTTTATATAAAAATATACCAATCAAGCGTCCTGGATCTATTCTATGTCTTTATTTACGACTTACAACACGAAAGAAACATATCACCGATGGCGATGCTTACACGATGCATCTGTTACTATCTTAAAAATAGTACAGAAAAACCAGGCAAATCGCCTGGCTTGGAATTTCTAAATAAATTTTATAGTCGCAGAGTCGCTAAGCTGCTTACGCTCAGTAGTCTCTATAGTCGTAGCATATCGTTTCTTGATGTCATTTACGTCATACTCTTCTTCATTCTGACTATTAGGTGTTACAACATACTCGGTCTTGTCCTGGTAGCCATAGTTGTTCTTGCCTAGGAAGATACCAGCAACAGGGTTGATCTTGCCGTTCTGCATATAAGTTTCCCACAAATTTTCTAGTAAAAAGTACGTTTTTTTAATGACGGACGCACTCTCCTTGGTTATATTCGCCTTATAACCCTTCCCTCCTGTAGGTATATCGTGGACGACACCACGCAGCCATGTCCTCCCATGTCCGTTTAATGCAGTAGCCATACCCACAAGCGTAGGTTTCAAGTCTGCCTCAGCATACAACTCGAAATAGTCCATCAGTCTCTGCTGAACGGCTACGGGATCATTAAGGTCGATGTTAGGCATCTCAAGCAATGCCATGTTGAGACTCAGATACTTGGTGTTGTCACCTTTCTCTAGTATCAGTCCGTTATTCCCGATTACAGGAGACTTGCTTCCACCTCGGGGTTTCTTCACCTTCACAGTCGGTGTCGGATTTTCCTTAACACTTGCCGTCATATCAGCCTTCGCACTTGCCTTCGCAGCAGTCGATTTTTCCTTTACAGTTGTTTTTCTAGTCATTTTTACCTCTCCTTTGACCAATTTTATGGGTTTGGGGTAGTTAAAGTAGTTGAAAACAGGTTTTTGCGTGTAACTTCTCTATATAGAGATTTTCCTACTATAAGAAAGTTATACGCAAAAAGTGAATTTGAACTACCTTAACTAACCTTTAGGATTTCCCTAAACTCCAATTTACACGTTTACGTGTCGAATATATATCTGGATATGTACATTGTACACGTTTATGTATACTTGCCCGAAAGTCGTTTAGACCCCTTTTGGGGTGGTGAACGAAAACCGTTCAGCACCCCTATACGTATACGTGTTAAATACCTATCGGGACGTGTCATTTATACTCGTATACGTATACATGCCTTTTAACGTGTCTTTACCAGTGGAATATCCTCCTTCTGTCTCACTGCATCGCCGACATCTACCTGGTCATAGATTTCAAGTTCGTACATGAGGATTGAAAACGCATCATTGATATCAGCAATACGTCTATTTCTATCCTTGCGTTCGTCTTCATAAGAAAGTCTATCAAAACGATAACTTCTAGTAGGAAGAGCATTCAGCATCTTCTTCTCATAATGGTATCTCCATAACAGATTCGCTAGAGTCTTCTTCTCTTCATTATCTAACAGTCTAGTATCTATATTATTGCTCATAATGTCTTCTCCTCAATCGTATCAAACACCTCACCACATACAGGACATACAAGGTCGTATTTCTTAGGAGATGAGTCGTGTGCCACAAGGATAAACTCATCATGACCGCATACACTGCATTCGTGTTCCTTCAATCGTACGGTGTTCTCTCTTAATTCTAGAATCTTCATATTCCTTTCGACCACAGACAAGGCATAGCGTAGTCCTTCTATGTACAACTGTATATTCGGGTCGTTACGGTCAGTTGCCTCGTCTAGTGCATCTCTCAGCTGTACCTTGATGATATCGAGAGTATCAAGATCTCCTGTCTTCTGATCATATCCCTGGATATACCAATCATACAGGAAACAGAAGGTACTTCTAGGAAATGGTACAGGTTCAGTCCACTTTGTCTTCATTACTGCCTACCCTCCTTCTTAAATTGTACGGTTTCACCATTTACAGATTTAATTTCTGTTGTTTCAGCCGCTTGTGCTTTTGATTCCAATTCAATATCTAGTCTTTCCTGTAGTCTCTGCTTGCTGGCGATTGCGATATAGAAATTTGACACTGCTTTGGTCTCTGAAAAGATACAATCATTATAGTAATTGTATCGAGGTCTTTCACCTCTTTTGTCTGCAATTAATCCCCAGTCCACCACACGAGGGGTAGCGTCGGCTATAGCCATCCTTAATGCTAACTCAACATCCTTGAGGTACTTCTCTAGACTGTCGCTCCATGCTTTTAATGTCTTGTTATCGAGGTCTAGAGTCTTGCAACGATTTTCTAACGTGTCCGCATATTCTTCTAGTTTAGTGCTATACTCATCTAAAGCATCTGCGTAAATACCATCGTCGCAGTCATTGTGGCCTGTGCAATCTTCAAATCTTGGTCTTTCTATAATAGCCATATAATTTCTCCTGTTCTTCATAAGGTTTCAATAGATCATGAAATACCAGTTTCGTGAGATAGCCTAATCGCTCGCAGTCTTCCGAAAAAGGATTAGCATCATTCGCTTTATCCCATTCGGCACATAACTGATGAAACCAATCTTTCTTCATTCTCTCGATGAGCGATTGTTCTCTCATCTGTGCTAAAGTTTCAGCCACAATCAGTCCTCCTTCTCCTTATATTCTTCTAGAAAACCTAATACCATCTCGTCATCACACTGTGTGTACAGATAACTCTTGCCACACTTATACTTTGGTGGAATCATGCAGTTCTGACATCCAAACATTTGAAGATCAGATTCATTTATCGGTTCTTCTCTTTCATAGATTTCTAAGTTCCATAGATTCTTCCCCCAATCGAGCGTATGTTCGTCTATTTTATATACGTCAATGAAGTACTTATTATTGCAGAACGAAAAGACGTATCTGAATCCGTTGTCACTCTTGTTGTACATGACGAGATTTCTGTAGAACTTAGGAAAATCGAATAACCCTTTCAAATTAAATCTGCTAAACGGAGATTCTTCGCCGGTTTTTCTCTCTACCTCGAATTCGGTAACTATCAGAATCGGAACATTGTTTTCGAAACTCGTTCTCGACTTCCTAAGATATTTATAATTTTCATCTTCCACTTCGAACATCATATTATTTCATTCCTTTCTTTGGCTCTGAGAAAATAATCTTCAAACATATTGTCTGTGAATGTAATCATCGTAGGATCCACACGTTTAATACGTCCTCTTTCATCTTCGATTAAAGCGAATACAAGACTAATCTGCCCAGCTGAATGTCCACCAATAGCAACAGATTCTCCTATAACATTTGACCACTGCTCAAAACAGTGAAAAAAATAATCTTCATTCTTATATCTACACGTTCTATAAATATCTGCCCTAATCATCTCTTAATATTCCTCCATCTTGGCATTAAATCCTAGGACGTGACCACCATCTAATAAGACCCCACACCAACAGGGAGCGTAATAAATGTTAATCCATGTACTATAGTACCCGTTCTGAGAAGAGTAGCATGGTACAAATACCATGCGACCCTCGTTTCCAAATCGGAATCCACTGTGTGGACATGATTCAAACTTCAAGTCTTCATCGAACTCCCATTCGTATGCGAGGTCGTCAATCTGCTTGAAGTCTGCGTAATTATGTTCGCAGCAGTCCTGTTCGTGGTCAAAATAAATACGATTGCCGTTATCGAATGTGATATCAACTTCTGTAACTTGTTTAATCTTCATTTTCTTCTATTCCTTCCATCACTAATGTTCTTTTAGCCAATCTTATGTACAAGTCCTCGATTTTAGAAGCACTGACTTCTTTATTTTTTCCTACGTATTTCAGTTCATTGCTCATCGCATCAAGAATCGCCATTCTCAGCGCTTTCTTTAAAATCTTAACAGTTTCAACGTTGTCTTCATAAATGTAGCACTCAGATCTAGTTGTTCCTATATAACCATTCATAACTTTAGCCATTATGATTTTCTCCTTATCTAATCTGCTAGCAGAGCGTCCAACCACGCAGAACGGTCTTCAATCAGATTCATGTTACCCATGATTGCTTCTAGCACATTCACAACGATAGAGTTGCCAGCCTGTTTATAAAGCTGCGTGTCTGAATTGACTGCTCGGGCCTTATTGAAGTCTTCATCATCAAACCCCATGAGTCTCCAGCATTCTCTAGGTGTCAATTTTCTAATTCTGATGTTTTCCATATTACTGTCCTCCGTAATCACTGCCTGTTGAGGACTGGTGCTGAGGGTGTTTGCCTTACCCTCACACACTCTTCCTCTTCTTGTATTGCTGTTTGGATAGGCAATATTAATGCTGTCTCCAATGGTTGCTTCGGCGAACCCTTTCTTGGTTGCTTCGGCGATTCTGACAATAGGTCTATTATCCATTATCTTCACCTCATGTCCTCCCGACGCTCTCGTTGTAATGGTAGGACACATTCCATCCATTCCATAGATGCGACGAGACTGTTCATACTTAATGTTTGTGTATTCTGCTACAAGATTACATCGTTTCATTCTGCGTTACTCCTTGCTTCATTTGTGAATTTCTTCAAATACAATTTGACGAGGGAGCATTCTATGACATATATATATATACTGCTGAATGGTGGATTTAGGCTTGGCTTCTGATCGTCATAATTTTTAAAATAAGAAACTCGTCTATTCAAATACATACATTCGAACGTGTTGTCTCTAAACATCTCAAATCGTTTTTGACTTTCGAATAATCCAACCACTCCAACAAGCATTGCAAAAGGTATGTCAAGTTTGAATAATCGTTGTAATACTTCGGTTTTTAAACTGTATGGAGGGTTAGAAATAATGTAATCACACTTTGGCGGTGTCATTTTGAAGAAATCCCCCCCATTATCTATGTGAGAATGAATGATGGCGAATCCAGCATTTTCAAATTCCTTGACAAACAGACTATCTTTTGTGTCAAAAGGACACCATATTGTCGAACCAGGTTTCACATATTTCATGATAGGTTCGATTGCATATGACGGAGTGTAAAACTCGTCATTTTTACTCTTTGCAATTTCTGAAACAATCATTTTAATTTCTCCTTTATCATCATAGGACTTTTATAATCACATGCAGTAAGTGTTCTAGCTGCACCATTAGGGTCATAGACAGTGTTACTCTGATGCTGAGTGCCATTCTCTGTTTTCTTAATGTACCCTACTTGCCTCACAATGCCGTCTGTAGGCTTTTCAATCAGTTTAGATGACATTTCATCAGAGAGATAATATCGTTCATCGACATTATCTTCCAATATGCTGCTAACACCTTTTTCTGTAATATGATTAGCGGTGTCTCTTGTTGGAACAGTTGTTACTGTGGTTGCAATCTTTGCTTCTTCTCTCTACAGGAGAGAATTTGAATCCGTAGCCTTTTTCCTCATTAATCTGATTCTTCGTAAATCTGCGTTTGACACATTCGCTGGAGAGGAAATACTTTTCATCGATATCTTCAACAGGTTCTAATTTATCCATGAGAACTGTGTCTGATTCGACAGGAGAAGGGAATGTATAGCCTGTGTCAATATCCTTTCGAATACTGATGCAGAAGACTCTTTCTCTGTTCTGTGGGATGCCATAATCCACTGCATTAAGCACTTTCCAGTAGTTGTTGTAGCCTAGTTCGTCTAACCATTCGAGCCACGAGTCGAAGTCTGCTCTGAACTTCTTCCCTACGAGGTTCTTCACGTTCTCCATAATTAAGTATTTAGGCAATTGATCATCTGATTGGGCTTGAGCAAGAAGTCTCTGAACTTCATACAATAATCCACTTCTTGTCTCACCCTTGACGATTCCTTTTAACTGACCAGCAAGACTTATATCCTGGCAAGGAAAGCCGTACGTCCATAAGTCTGCATAGTCAAGTCTTTCTACCTTTGAGATGTCACCGTAATTTCTAGTTTCTCCATAGATTGCGTTATATGACTTGATCGCATATTTATCAATCTCACTGATACCCACAATCTCGTGTGGGATGCCAAGACGAATCAGAGCCTTTCTGAATGCTCCGATGCCGGCGAATAACTCATTAACTGTTAGCATTAAATCACCTCTTTTAATTTCATACCCCAGTAGGTTTTAAATCCCTTGGACATTGATTGTCTGTCGTACCATTCAGTGTGTCGCTCCATCTCTGAGTTAAACTTTCTAGCAGATAGAACGGGGGCACCTTCTGACTTAGCCCAGGACTTGAAAGCCTGGTAGAGATCCTTCGCTCTAGTGTTGACGTTCTCATCTGTCTCACATCGAGCTTCCAGGAACTGTAGTACGAGGTCATTGTCGTTTTCATACTGAGTGACAACCTTTCTTAGATTGTCACTCATCTCTAGACCTCTTTCCTTATATTTAAGATACCCTCTCACAAGCCACATGAAGATACCACTCATGCTTGACTGCTCGCATAGTTCGTCTTTTAAGTGGGTATCCTGTTCCTCGGGTGAGAAGTGTCTGTTGAACTCCACCACCTTGATTCTGTCCGAAGCGAACAGGGACTTGTCTGTTACTAGTGGTAGGTCGTTACATGATAGCCACAAAGTGAACTGAGGCTTGAATGTCACTGCACTCTGATATAGTGCACGTGCTGAAATTTCCTCACCACCTGTGAACTGCTTGATCTTCTCTTCATCGAGTTTCCCGTACTCATTGGACTCGGACATTGTTACAAATCTCTTACCTTTCAATCCAGCAAGAGTAGGGCTTGCAGCTTCTGCATCTTTCTGTCTGTCTCCACGGCAAATCATGCCCACAGGAGCGACTTTTGCGTAATCCCCTAGCATTGTCTCAATAGTGTTCAAAAGCGTGCTCTTGCCGTTTCTAGTGGTCTTACCGTGCAAGATAAACATACACTCCTCATTGCTCATGCCGAGCATTGAATATCCAAGTGCTCTCTGTAGGAAGTCAGCCTTATCCTCGTCATTCTGAGTAACTTCTGCGATGAACTTCTCCCATCTTTCACACTTTACATCTCGTGAGATTGTGTGATTGAACGTTGTCTGCATTGTAAGGAAATCATCCCACTTGTGTTCTCGGAATGAGCAGTCCGTCAAATCATATGTGCCATTAAGGCAGTTAATCAGATATGGATTGGAATCAAATTTAGTTGCTGAGATTCTCAGTTCTCCTGTAGCATCCTTTAGGATTCTATCTCGCATTCTTCTGTCACCCATCTTGTTGACAAAGTTTGTATAACTCTTTCTGAGGTCGTCGTCCTCAATCTCACCACAATAGAGAATCATGAGACGGACGAAATCCTTAATCTTTTCAGAAACGAGGATAGAACCCTCGTCACGTCTCCATGCTCCCTCATGGTATGTGTACCAGGAACGGTGTTCGGGGCAGTATCTCGCTTCACGGAGATAGAGCATCCCGAACAGATTCGCCATTCCCATTTCTGACCATTCGAACCCCGATGAGTCACTGTCTGCCTTTTCGGGGTGGTACATCTTGATTAGATACATCTTGGACGAGAGATCCTCGTCCATGATGACACGACCATTTCTAGTCTGAAATAACTCCTGCATTATTTAATCACCTTCGCTAGCAGATCTTCATACAACTTCTTGTACATATCACGTTCTGCTGATAACTGAATTGATTTCTGCACCTGTTCAAAATCAGTATCCATCTTAGCGATTTTAATTGGACCTGGTTCAAAGTCATCGTCATTCACTGATTTAAGTTCGGACTTTTTGTATAAACCTAGCGACCAATTAAGACCATGCTCGATTCCACTCATTTCCTCGTCGCTGACGGTTCTTACGTAATTCCCTAGTCTTCCCTTCTCCACGGTGTGAATCGTCTCACAGAGAGCCGTAGAATCGCTCTTACAGTGTACTGATGCATGAGTAGGCATAGGTTTCTTTTCCTGTGTTGTTAGATACACAACTTCAATGTAATCACTGTTCTTATTTAAATCATCGCTCGATACAATCACACCAGGTCTGCCAGTGGTGTCAAGAGTGACTCCGTTATTAAAATTCTTTGCATGAGTAATGTAGAAGATATCTCCTCTTCTTGGTTCTTTGTAGTAGTTCATGATAATCCTCCTTATTTCTTCAATAAATACAAAATATACAAATTAATTAGTATATAAATGACCACTATTGTGAGTCCGATAACGCTTAAGATTGCTTGTATCGCAAAATATAACTGAGCGAGTATACCCATATCAATTCTCCTTACTCAATGAAATGCCAAATTGCTAATACGATTGCTAAAATAACTAACATTCCAATCCCCACAAGGTCTACGATTCCTTGTATTGCGAAATGTAATTGCATTAAGTCACCCATAATAATTTCCTCCCTATTCTTTCCAATAATACCCAGCTGCTATCAAAACAATTGATGCAGCTATAAGTAGTACTCCAATAAGATCCATACTGTTATTCATCTTCGTTCTCCTCTTCATCGACGAGTTCACCGTAGTATGAGTATGACCACTGATGAAAGTGTTTTCTAATTACGTGTAGAAGTTCTTTGTAGCAGTCGTTACATAATTCAATTTTGAATTCTTTTGCTGCCCCATTTAGTTTAAATCCACACTCAATAGGGAGTACTACCTTCTTCATCTTACCGAGTGGTATCACACTTTTGCAGTGGTCGCAGATATGATAATCTTTTTGAATGTGCATATTATTCAGTCTCCTTTTCATAAAGTCCAATCGAACTAATGTTATCGAGACGGAAGAACACTTTCGACAATTCGACGAATCCACAACGAGTTCTAATTACGATGCCGTCTCCAGCAGCGATATCGAAATTTGGACAATTATTACTGATTGCATTCTGTATGGCACCCCACAATTTCTCGATTGTGTAACCACTCTCGTTAGGTTCTACTGTAAATATGTAACTGTCTTTGTTGTTCATACGGATACATAATTCTTTATTCATTTTTTCTTATCCTCTTTTCCTAGTTTCTTGAAGATATAATCTACTCCGTCCTTGATTGCCTCAGTCGCCTTATCAACATTCTCATAAGTTACATTTTGAGCAACCAACATCTTGTACATGGTTTCTTCGGATGGAGTGACTGTGTACACACCAGCAACAATGCATAAAACAATTAATACCTTTTTGAGTATTTTAGTTAACTGCGCTATTAAATGACGATCTTCTTCATCATACCAGTAGCAAGATTTGACGAAAGTTATATACGTTCCTAGACCAATCGATCCGAATAATGTGATTACTATGACAGTCAAACTAATTCCTTTTAAACTACTCAATACATCAATAAGATAGAAAATCCACGGATTAATAATCGCCATCGCTTATCACCTCACAATTCTTAAGTACGTCTTTGATTCGCGTGGCTTTATTATCTTTCCACTGCACGAATTGGAATAATTTATTAAATACTGTTAGCAAATTACAACCTTTACCATTCCAACAATCTATATTTTTAATCGGTTCTATGCGGCAGATAAAAAGTTTACCGTTCTTATCTCTTGCAATATACAGATATGCCGTATTATCTGATAGATATTTCAATATATCATATTCCAGGTTACTAACCTTGATAGGATGCCCCTTGTATTCGGAAAGGAGCCATTTAATTTTTTCCCTACGACTACAAAAACGTTCTTTCCAAAACAAGCAACTGCAACAATAGCAATCACTATCTACGCATGGAGTAATTTCATCATCTTTGGTAGCACCAAAATCTTCATAGCCAAGTCCAAGAACTTCTGCTATTTTATTTTTAAACTTTTCAGCGTTAATCATTACTGATTACCTCACAGTTGTCGAGAATATCTTGAATCGGAATAGGTTGCGTATCTTCCCATCTCACAAATGAAAACTTTTTCATGAAATCTTTTAGAGTTTTATAGTCAAATTCTTCATTCCCTGTATTCACCCACATCTCGTTACTTTTGATAGGTAAATGTTTATATAGGAACAATGCATTACATTCATCTCGTGCAATATATCTATAACCTCCTTCATAGAAATGTTTCAAAAGTTCGTGTTCTAATGTACTTAACTTGAATGTATATTCTTCGTAGAGCCATTTAATGAAACAACTAGTCGCTCTTTCCGAGCAAAATAAACCATTTGCTTTTGTTTCATCTGGTATAACATCTCCTCTATAATTTACTTGAACAACATTTGATTCGTTAGCCATTTTAATGAGTTCATCTTTATACTTATCTACATTTCTCATTTTGTTTCCTCCCTTATTTCTTCAGTCTATATTTCAACCTTCTGTATTCCTGGTAAACAGGTTTCCATATTGCCTCAGCCTTTTTCTTTTCGATAGGCAGTTTCTCTTCTAGAACATCAAGTGTGTCTTGTATCTTAATGTTAAATGGGCAACCTAGACATCCAGTTCTCTTGAAGTTATATGGCTCTTTATAAAGTTCACATAACTCGATGTGATACTCCTCTATGAACCATTCCATCCACTCGTCTGTCATAGGATTCAGTGGCTTGAATTTCTTCAATTTACTGTTCTTGTCTATGATAAGGCATCCTTTATGAGAGGCTCTTAATCCTCCCTCTCCTAATCGTTCACCAGTCATCTTGTACGGCTTGCCGTTCTCATTCTGCCACTTTGTGAACGGTTCTTTCTTAAGTTTAGTACAACACTTATCGCTGATCTTGAAGTCTGTGCCTTCCTCGAATTGATATTTGAGCACCTTCGGACACCCGAATCTGACTCTATGTTGAGGTGGGTCGTAATATCTAAGAGTGCTCTTACTGTGACCATTCTGCTGATACAGATACACCAGCTGGCTGTGTTCTTTTGACTTGAACGGATATCCATACGTTCTGAATATCATACTCAGAGGCATGGAGGGTCTTATTTCAACAAACCTATTATCTTTTGACATTAGATTGTGTACAAACTCAACTATTGCCTTGTATTCGATGCCAGTATTGATAAATACTCTAGGAATGGTGTTTCCAGGAATCGCTATATCTATAAGTGTGGATAATACGGTCGAGTCCTTACCTCCACTAAAACTTATTACGAAGTTATCTTCTCCGTATTTCTTTATGACTTTCTGAACAGAATCAATTCTGTCCATTAATAAAAATTCATTGTCCATTAATCAACCACGAATCTATTACTAGATGTGGTTAATTCATTAGTTTGCTCTTATGCGATTGTTTCCAACCTTGTAGCCACAATGCTGAATTTTATGGTGTCACATTTCTATTCACTAGACACCAACCTAGTTTCACTAGGATAGATTAATTTTCCTTTCTTGTATTTTCTTCTGATAATCCTTTAAGCCATTCCATCATGTTAGCCGTGCTGTACAATGGACACTTATCGCATTCATCAAAGTATCCCTTGCATTTAGTGATGGGTATTCCTTTCTCACGCAATCTTTCGTGGACTCCCGTGCAGTAATATTCACCGCGACTGCTATAACAATTGTAGCCTTCTGCAATGAACTCACACATGATTTCAAGGACGTTATTATCTACCTTCATTCGATTTCCTCCACAAAGTTGACACGTGGTTTCCACTTATTGTATTTAAACTTCTGTCTAATTCGAAGTTTGATTGCAGTAACAGTGACGTTTTCATACTCAGCAAGTTCTTTAGCTGTACCGACCATGATTTCTTCATGTGTATGACAATCAACCAAGCGATACTGAGTATTAGGTGGACGGTTTGCTCTAGGTTTCTTTCGTTCACCTTGTTTGAGAATACTTCTGACATACTCTTCGGTATCATATTTAGTGTTAGTTGGTACGATAACAGGGTCAAATGCCGACTTACATCCTTCCATTGCTCTTGATACTCTCTTGCGAATTGTATTAGTCGTCAATCCTAGCTCTTTTGCAAGTTCGTTTGCAGTACCCACTCTACTTCTTTTACCGTCGTAATATGCAGCATACAGTGTGCTGGAGTATTCCTTGCGAGATCCGTTAAATGTCTTTATGACTTTTCCGTTCTTTACTCGACTTTTTGACTTGTGATTTTTCTTTTTCCACGCTTCTGCGTTTTTCTTAGTACATTCGATTATCCATTCTCCATCGAGGTCGGGAGCAAGTCTGTGAAACCAGGAAGAACGGAAGAATCTCTCACAGTCATCCTTGACGTCTTCACATCTACGATATCCATTTACACAGTGACCCTTCAATGCTGAACGGTAATCGTATACGGCTCGTGCAATAATTGCACAAGTCAGTCTATGTAATCCTTCATCTGTCATATTTAGTTACGCTGTTGCAGATTGTCTGCAACTCATTCCTTCCTAAAGGAGGGTCACACGCTACGTTGTTTGCGTATTCAATCTCCTTGTAAATTTGCATTTTGTCATACCCTTGTGAATGGAGTGACCCAGCAAGGGAAGTCAGCGACAGGTTACGACACCCGTCGGGGATTCTAGGATATGTCGGACGGACTCTAATTCGCCCTTTTGAAACGACTTCTTTCCAAACAGGGGAATATATCCTGTCAAACGACTCTGTGCGAGCCGATTTAAGCACTTCTGCGAAGTATTTCTTCACTACGTAGTCAATCGCTTCCTGGTTCTCTATGATTTTATCGAATAAGACCACGTCTCCTGTCATAATGAAGTATCTCGATGCTTTGTAAATCTCTACTCCTTTGAGATTATTCTTGCCTTTGAAAGGAAGTTCACCTCGAAGCAGTATGTGAAATCCTCTACCACTTCGAGATTTTTCTGTATAACTTCCACATTTACTGACAATATCTGCACCGAGTTCAGTTATGAATCCGTCTTCATCATATCCATCATCAATGTCAATTCCTACATATCCGTTATCAGCGAATACGAAACCACAGTAGTCATATAATCCTAGATTGTACGATACTAGAGCAGTATCGAAATCTGACCACGTGTTGGGGTTGACAGACGAAGCTGCTTCATTCTCCCATGCCTTCATCGGAACTTTCATACCGTCATTGGTACAGACCCACTGCTTAAGGTCTTTAAGTTCCTGTGGGATATTGTCATAATCGATCATGGCTAGATTAACCCTCGCTTCTTTGCGATTCGTCTTTCTAAGTCCTTGACCATCTTCCATAGGGTCTTTTCTCTGATACAGTACTGTTCAGAGAGTTCTGTGACAGCGTCCTTCATTAGAGTGTTGTGATTGTACACATCAACGAGCATCTGCTGATCTTCGTTAGAGAACATCTGTAGAGCGTCGTGACACGCTTTCCAGTTCAATTCGTCTGCTTCACTTCTCTTTTCCAATAATGTATGTCTTGCGTAGAATCTCATGCAGTGTCCTACGTATTCACTGTAAAATGTTTTAGCCATTTGTTTTCTTCCCCCTCTTGATTTCTTCACCAGCAAAGTACCACCCGTCTTCTGTATGAATTGGGTAGCCTTCGATTTCAGATTTAATATGACGACTAGTGTCTAAGATATGCTGTGCAGCAGATGCAGACATTTCGGTTTTTACTAAATCTTTGCCCGATTCTAAAAGAGCGTCTACTCTTCCATTAACTGTTTTTAATTTATATTCCATGTTTCCTCCTATAGTATGAAGACCATCAACACGAACTGAAACAGAATCACTATAGCCAGTACTCCGACTGCGATTCGATAATCTTGTACAAGATCAGTTAATTTCTCAATCTTATTGAAAAGTGTATTCATATACTGCAACTGTTCTGTATCTTCCGATTCCGACTCTTCCTTTAATAACTTGATTAATTTATCTTTAGCCTCTAGCTGTTTATCTTTGAGAAGAGACTTTTCGTCCTTCTTCTTAAGATCGTATTCAAGATTTTGAATCTTTTCTCGTAGTTCATTGATGTCTTTGGTATCACGGCTGAGGACCTTGTTATATTTATTAACAAGTTCACTATACTGAGTCTGCTGTTGCTCATAATTCTCATACATATCATTCTTGTCCTGTTTGAGGTCTGCTATTTCTTTCTCTAGACTATTGATAACATCCTGGTGATATTTCATTGAGATAGTATCACTCATGACCGTCACCTCTTTCTGAAAGTTCGATATATCTATTTAGATACCACTGAGCCTTCTTGATATCTTCCAATCCGTTCTTATTGGAATGTCTGTATAGATACTTAAAGGCATTGCAGATGCAGAAATTCTTTACTGCGTCAACACCTTGTGTCTCTTGCATCACTTCTATACATTCATATTTTCCTGTCTCATAATGAGAAGGATGATTTACATAATCCATGTAGATTCTGCTACTAAAAACATATACAAATGTGTATATGCTAGATGATTCGCTGCAGTCTCACGAATTGCAGTTACTGCTTCAACGTGTATGCTTTTGATTGACCGAAATCATATCTACTCACAAGTTCAAGTACACTCCACAGTCGTAAATTCCCGACTAAGCCATCGGTACATACCTGTAAATTCCTTTCTGTTGATTAGATACAGGCTTCATCTTAATAGCTTTTCCTTTCCTAATATATTTTTTTTGCTACTTGGTTTTTAATAATGTCGGGAGAGAAATCTCTCCCAACTGATTAACCTAGCATTTCATCTAGGTTTAAGCCTGTTGTCTGTGGCTGAGGTACTTCCTGTGCTACAGGTTCCTGGATTGCATTCTCGTTACCTAGAGTTAAGGCTCTTTCAACGGGTTCTGTATCGAATCCATCAGCAGGAGACTTGTCTCCTAAGTTAGCAAATGTAACAGTCTTGTTAGGATCTTTATTGCTAGGCACTTCACTGTGCACAACTTGTGCTCTGATATAATGATTCACTAATTCCTGTGGTTCGATATCTTCCATACCGAAATCATTCATAGCAGTTTTAGCGAAATACGAAAACGCACTTAATGCTTTTTCGTTGTACTCACCATATTGCTGCATTAAAGTAAATCGTTCAGTCATTGTCTGACCCTTAGCGTTGATTAATTTAATTTCGACTTTTCCGAAATCTTCATAATGGTTTACTTCATAGATTCTGAATACATATTCTCCTTCGGGAATGATACTGAACCCGTCTCTCATTGGAATTCTCATTGTTTATTTATCTCCTTTTGCTTCTGATAATGTCAGTCTGTATGATTCAGACTGCTTTTTGTATTTATCTAATAATCCGTCTTTTTCCAACTTCTTCTTGTCAATGTCGGTTCTGACTGATTTAGATACTGTCCATGTCAAGGTCTTTCCTTTGACCTCGACCTTCTTGTCACCGTCACGGAACTGCTTCAACGCATAATCCTTGACAGCTTTGTTAATGTCACTTAATCGCTTTGTCTTATCTGCGATAGTAGCAGTGACCTTATCGATTTCAATCTTTAGCTGCTCGGCTTCTGCAAGCATACTGTCTAGATTGTTGTCTGATACTGTATTTGTTCTTAGAGCCTTGAGGATTTCTTCGTCCTTCTTTTCGTCATATTCGGGAGAGATGCCAGTAGTGACATACTCGTCCCACCACTGCTCAACTGAATCGACAAGTGCCTGGAAATTAGGATATCTTTCAGATACCTTGAACTCACGAGTGATTGTGTTAGATGCGTTAGGCTCGAACTTGCTAGGATCGTTGTAATCATTTTCCTCTAAGAAAGAAGCAACCATGATTACATCATCTACACCGTACAGATATGCGTACAACGCAGCCTGTAAAGCATAGTATTCGGGGATATCTTCTGCCCAGTCTTCTACTCTTTTTGAAGTCTTCATTTCTAGAACAGCTTCAACATTTCCGTCTTCACCTTTCATGAGATAATCCCACATACCTCCAAGATGCTTGGATTCGGGGAAGAAGTCACCCCATGTCTTATGGAAGTAATCTTCACCCCAAATGTCACGAGGTCTGATTAAGTCCATCGCATAGGCTTCTTCCATGTAGTCAGCCTGTTTTGGTTCAATCGTTTTACCAGCAATGGTATAGATTGTGTCTTCGAACGGCTTTTCCCATGTCTTTGTAATCGCACACCACATTTCGAATGGTGTTGACCAAGGATTCAATCCCAGGATTGTTGCAAAACGAGTACCTGTGATTTTCTTGGTTCTTTTAGGAGGGTCAATCTGAACACGATTACCCTCTAGCCATCTTAAATTTGACATTATCGTGCCTCCTTGATTCTGTTTAATTCACGATCGATTTTGTATTTCTGTATTGCTTGTACAGCGTCAATATTGATTAGGTCACTACCATATAGTTCTGTCAGACAGATAAGGATATCAGCGACTTCTTCATTGATACTCTCAACTGTTTTCAAACTCCAACCGTAGCGTATGTACTTGGTGAGCGATTGAATGAGTTCAGTCAACTCTTCAATAGCGATTGTCAAAACAACGTTGTCATCATACGCACTTATGATTTTCTCAATATCTTCGTACTTGGAGACAGGCACATTCATTAGTTCTAATAATTCTTTCATATTACGCTCCTAACATCTCGTTGACTCGTTTGATAACTGCTTCACAGTCAGTCTTGCTGATGTTTTTAAAGGAATTTGTCTCCACACCTAATTTGATAATAAAGTCTTCCTTGCTAGGGTCGGCTTCTCTTAATTTCTTAAGAACATTCTTTAATCCCCTAATCTGTAAATCACTAGCCTTTTCTGCTGGAGCAGTTAGATGTTCCTTAACCTGTTCTCTCTGCTGAGGAGTGACAGGGATTTTCTTCTGTGCAGGCTTAGCTGCTACGGTCTTAGGTGCAGATTCTTCAACAAGATGTCCGTCGATTTCATCTGCTTCACAGATATCGAGAGCAATCATGTATAGGTAACGTCTCATGTAGGTAATAGATGCTCCTAAAGCCTGCATACTGTTGGTTGCCCTCGTACCCTTTTCGTTGGAAATGATTGGTTCAATCTTATCGAACGGAGCAGTGAATGTGACTACTTCATCGGGATTGTCAGTATTGATGACGTCCATTTTTGCTTGTCCGTCTTCAAATCTGACTACAGGAAGTAATCCGATGTCATTGAAAATCTTTGTTGCTCTAGGAACGATGTCTTCAAGTTCGAAATACTTGAAAGACATGAACATATTCTTTCCTGTCTTTTCAACTCCACCTTCCATGAAAGTGAGTCTTGCCTGGATTAGTTTCTGATAAACGTTACCAGGTTTAGTTATTGTAGTTTTCTTAGTGGTTGTTGCCATTTTCTTCTTTCCTTTCTTTTCGGGCTTAATACCCTCGAAATCATTAATTCGTTTCTTAGCCATAGCGATATAAAAATCTCGATCAATCTGCTCAATACTTAATTCATTGTTGTTATCAATGAAACAATGCTCGGGTAGTGAATCGATTTTTGCTTCGGAAGAATCTTCTGCCTTGACCTTATATAGTTTTCCATATCGTTCATCTGAGGTAGCATACACACGATTTACCTTCTGAACAGGAACTTTCGCTCCATCTACTAGATGATATACTTCTTTGTATTTTGCCCCAGCCTTGGCTATCATCTGAAATTGGAAGATGTCATCACAATCGTTGATTGTCTCTTCCACAGGAGTACCGTTTAAAAAGTATTCCTTCAATGCTGTTGCCACGATTACGCAATTGTTATTGACATTGAACGCTCCTTTTGTAGACACTCCTTTAACAAGATATCCTCCCTTTTCCTTAGGTTTTCCACCTTGCTGTACTTCTATATAATTGTTGACGTCTTTCTGCACGATTTTGATAACAGTATCTTCTTCTAACTCGAAGCCAGTTCTCTGTTGCCATTCATCGCAGATGTCGTTTAATTTCTTATAATCCTTCTTGTCGCACTCGACCATGATACCGTCAGTGTTCAGCTGCACGATTCGCAGTCCTTTTATTTCCTGGTAGCAGTGTTCTGCTAACTCAAGCAGATACAACTGACCCGATATGCAAACTGAACGACCCATCAACGGATCATATAAATCGTTATATTTATTGAGAAGGCATCCATATGTTGTGTTACATACCAACTTAAGTGGGTTAGCAACTTTCATATTTCCTTCTGCTTTAGCCTTCATACGACGATCAAGTACGTCCTCGTATAACTTAGGACTTGGAATATTACGACTGGTGTAACCATTAATTGTACATAAATGAGGGTAATAACTACCTACATCCTTATTCCATATTCCACGCTGATGTGATTCTGCCCAAATGAAATTGGGAATAGCACCATGGATTCCTCCGAACCCAAGTGTTACAGGACACTCACCTATCATGATGTTCAGTTTACCTTTGAATACTTCATCGTCTGATAACGAGTCATCATGTATTCTGTCAAAAAAATCAAATACTTCTTGAGGAATGTATTCCTTTTTGAGATTTGATGGATATTCATAACATCTTTCATCGTTATGCTGTTTCTTCTTGGCTTGAAGCATTGCTGCAGTAAGTTTAGCGTTGGTCATTCCCATTGCCTTGACTTCATTTATTCCAGCAAGTTTCCCTAGGTTTATCTTGTTTTCTAGATAATCCTTTCTCAAGTCAATCAATTTCTCAGTGGAATCAACATCGTGCTTACAATAGAAAACCGTCTCTTCTCGTTCCTCGTCAGTAAGAGGTCTGTCAATGTCAAAAGGAACTGAACTTTCCTTAATTGGCATTCCGAGATGTCCTTCTATTGCTTTCAGAGATAGTCCTTGTTGAGTGTCATCTCTGATATCAACATTGTTGAATCGGAAGAAGTAATCAAGCATTGGACACTGCCAACCTTGACCCCCACCAATGATGTAGTCATTGACTTTCTTTACTTCTTGTGGTGAGTAGCCATAGACAATCGCCTTGATAATGTACTGATCGTAGTGCTTACTATTAAATCCGACATAGATACAATCATCACTTAGGAAATCTGCTAAGGCTTCATTGTCATTCCAAATGCAAGTGTACTTACCCGACTGCTTGTCCTTGAACACGACCAGCCAGTCATGTGCGAAGACTTCACAGTCATATGTAACTAATCTCATGAGTCAAGAAAGTAACAACCGTTGCGTTTGTAGACGCTACAGCGTTTCTTGTATGACTTCACAAGATAGCCGATATCATCGACAAAGTCATATGTGACTGGATCATCCTTGCCTTCACACGTTCGTGCGATACGTCCTATACTCTGAGTCACCACTGCGTAATCCTTTTGTGGTGTAGTCATGTACAGACGTTCCAGGCACGGGATATCGAGTCCTTCTTTTGCGAGAGAATAGGTAGCAAATAGATATTTCTTTTTGCCGACTCTCATGTCTTCGAGAGCCTCTTCTCGCTCCTTCTTACCTTTCTTCGATGTCATCTTCCCACTTACCATGACTGCATCCTTTTGCATATCCTCGGGTAGCAGATTTATGATATTTTCTAGATGACTGAGCCTTGCTGATAGAATCAGTGACGGTCTTCCTGGCTCGATAGAATCAGCAATCAACTGATTACGTTTCTCGTTCTCAACCAGGTATGTAATCAACTTGGTGTAATTGATGGTCCCGTCAGTATTTAGAGCACCTCTGCTCATCTGAACTCCTGTTCCTACAGGAAGTATTCCGACTTTCATGATTTTGTCTGCGACTGCTTCGTCGGGTACTATATAAGATATATTCCCTACGAGTGCATATGTTGCCTCGATCATTCCGTCAGAACGATGAACTGTCGCAGACAAGCCATACTTATGTCTTGCAGCTAACGAGTTAAGCACCTTCTGATACTGAGTTACAGATGTCGGTGTACCACTGACTCTGTGGACTTCATCAGTTATGATTACATCCCATTCGTTCTTTAATTGTGAAAGGTCTAACTTGCACATGGTCTGAACTGTTGCAAAGGTAATACCTTTTCCGATGTTCACTTTCCCTTCTGAGATTGTTCCCAGTAAAGAAGGGTCCATGTACATTTTTGCCCTGTCCATGCTCTGCTTGACTAGGTCAAGCGTATGGCAGAGCCATAATGTTTTTCTGCCGAGTCTAGCAGCTAACGCAATACCCATCTGCGTTTTACCACTGCCGGCAGCACTTTGTAATATGCCGTATCTAGCAAGTATCATTGCTTCTACGGCTTCTTTTTGATAATCGTATAGAGGAATGTCGCATTTATAATCAACCCTCTCATACGGTTTGAAATTGCTTTTAAAGACCGTTGTTTCTTTGTTCGGTAGTTCTCTTAAAACTCCGAACGGAAGAATTAACTCGTCTCCATGTCTTTCATATAGAGATAATGTCTTAGGTGTGTTACCCAACCACAAATGCATTCTCGCCTTAGAGGCATACTCGGGGTTAGAAAGAACCAGGTTCTTCTTGCACCAGTTGATCATCTCTTTTGTTGGTTCGTGAATAGTCAAGACATTAGATACTTCTATAAGCATTGGTTCAACCACTCCTCTAGAGTCATACCGAATGACTCAATATCATCTTTAGTAGCTGTTCTTTTCTCCTGTTGAATAAGGAGTAGAGCGAAATGACTGATCATATAGATTTCGTCATCCATGAGCATAGCGAACCATCCACACCCATTGCCACTATCACACCATGCATTCATCGCAAAGTGCTGATTATCCTCTATTCGAGTTAGAGGAAACTTATTGTTTCTGCATACCTTACAGTCAATAAGATATGCCTTACCGTTTCGTACTGCGATAACATCTGCTGGCTGACCAGCACTATTCTGAGCCAGGTTATGTACCCAAAATCCCTTTCCAAAAAGGATTTCGCAGAACTTCTGCTCGAACTTGTTACCATCTGAACGGTTGCTCATCGTTTACCGATGAATACGTACTCTGCAAAAAGTACGTTCAACCCTATTGATGACGCACACAATACGTGTACCCCAGGGTCATTCCAATTGTTACCAGTCAGCACCATGCTGATTAATGTAACAAGTACAAAAACGTTAAGCAAAATTGCTAACACCATTTCAAAATTAGTCATATGACTACCTCCATAAATGTGATATAATAATCACGTAAACTTTTTAGTTTTAGGCACGTGTTCGCAGCACGTGTCTTTTTCTTTTACTCGTAAGCACCTAGAGCCGTAGAAGGAAAGGATTTTGGAAAATGTTTGGTAGGAGAATGTCTATGAAATATGAGCAAATGTTTGCAACAGTCATACCTTCCACGGCCGTAGATGCTTACGAATCTACAACTCTATTTAGTTGTAAAATGGTTCATATATTCCTCGTATGCCTTGCGAGGGATATGAACAGATCGTCTGCCGTTTTCATTGGTGACGACAATGCCAGGGAACTTGCCCTGTTCAATGGCATTGATGATGAAGTTACGAGACACCCCCATGTCTGCCATGACATCTTCAATGAATATTGATTTATCGTTTGAGTTCTTTTTTCTCACGATAATACCTCCTCGTTGGTTGTCCACCAACTTTTTGAATAAATAAAAATGTTAAAATTCAACATCTTCATAGGAAATCGGCTTTCCTGGATTCTGCTTGTTATAGAACGCAAGCAATTTAGAAAACGCTCCGATTTCCATCTTAACAGGTTCTTTTTCCCACTTAGCAAATGTTGGTGCAGAACAATCGCATAATACACTTGCATCGTCGATTGTTAGGTTCGCACCTACTCTAATCTGTTTAATCGAGAGCATGTTTACCTCCTTTCTTGTTGGTTATCAACCAACGACCTAATGATACTCTTTCGCTAGTTGGTTGTCAACAAACATTTTTAATTTTTTATAAACTTCTTTTTCTTTTTCTAAACAATGTTTTTAATTTATAAAATATATTTATTTTTCATCAAAATAATTGTTGACAACCAACATCAATGATACAATGTGATTGTAACGAGAGGAAATTTGGCATAAAGGAGACATTTAAAATGGAAGACAATTATTATAAAGTTCTAGGAACTTTCTTTAAATTACAAAGATTACAGAACCATCAGACACTTGAACAGGTTGCACGTGGTGTAGGTCGTTCCAAAGGTTGGTATTATGATGTAGAAAGAGGTAAGAATAGAATATATGTAAAAGATTGCATGACTCTTTGTCTATACTTCGGTTGTTCCATGAACGACTTGCAGAAGTTTCTAGAGAGTCACACAATGATGGTTGACTAGAAGGAGGAATAATTCATGAAATTCAAAAGACGACCGAATAATTCGGGAACAGTAGTAAAACTTAGTGGAAACCGTCGTAAGCCTTACGCAGCTAAGATTACATTAGACGAGAGAAATCCTGTCAACGGTGAAAAGAAGAGATTAGTGATCGGAACGTTCGAGACCAGGGAAGAAGCATTAAATGCTTTATCCCTCTATTCTCTTACTCAGTCCAAGAAGATAACAAACGAGGAAGCACGAGAGGTGGCTCCCGACTTATACACATTACTGCAAAGAAAAACGCAGAAGAAAACTCCTACGTTTGCTGATATATTCTATATTCTATTTGACGAGGATTTCAGCAATCTATCAGTAAGTAGACAAAAATCCATGAAGTCAGCATTCGGACACCTGGAGCGTCTACACGATATTCCTATCACTGATATAGACTTGTCGCTCATGCAGTCTGTGTTTAATGATGATCAATCAAAACACGGCATTCAGAGAGACATGAAGACTGTATGTACCAAGATATTTAAATACGCAGTAATACATAAATGTATTGGTCGAAACGATGACTATACTGAATTTATAAAGATATCCAAATATGAGGAATCAAGCAAACATTATCCATTCACAATAGACGAGATAAGAGAGTTAAAACGTCTCAACACTAAAGAAACTAGACTGATGCTTGTTTATATCTATACAGGACTGAGAGCAAGCGAGCTGCTCAAGATTGACCGAAACAACATACACGTTAATGTCAAATCCAATGATGATGGACAGGACATGATCATCTCCTATATGGTGACAGGGTCGAAGACAGACGCTGGGAAGAATCGAATTGTACCAATCAATGATGACATAAAGGATATTGTGATAGAGGACATTCTAGTCGATGGAGAAAGAACTGTCGATTGCGTATACAACAATCTGACTAATAGAATGATGCCTAAAATCAACAAGATGCTAGGTTCGAATCATACCATGCATGACACTCGTGTGACTTTCGCTTCACTGTGTCAGTTGTATAACGTTGATGTATATATTCGTAAGAAGGTACTTGGTCATAAATTGAATGATATAACTTTCGATGTATATACAAATGAAAGTAAGAATAGATTATGTAGCGAGATAAATAAGATTCATGTATAATGAGTCAGTGTTATCAGTTTGTTACCTTTTCACACGTAAGAGTTAATAATTGAACGCAGAAAATGGCTTAAATACTAGGTTTTTGACATAAGCGACTTTTGTCAGAGAAATCTTATTTTCGCCACACAGCGTTTTTTACGTTGTGTGGCTTTTTGTATGTTTAGGAGGAAAATTATGAATCAAGATTATATGAAAACAAAACCTATACTCCCTTTAGTACTCTCGATGAGCTTACCAATGGTGTTATCAATGCTTGTTAATTCTCTCTACAATATCGTAGATAGTTTCTTTGTAGCGCGTATTAGTGAGAATGCGATGAATGCTTTATCTCTAGTATTCCCTATTCAGAACCTTATTACCGCGATTGCCGTAGGGTTTGGTGTGGGCATGAATGCAGTGATTGCATTCTATCTAGGTACAGAGGATCATAAGAAAGCTGAAGATTCTATGGCACAGGGATTATTACTTTCTGCAATACATGGAATAATCTTAATGATTGTATGTGTTGTGTTTATTCCTAACTTCTTAAAATTCTTTACAAATGATCCTGTTGTATTAAAGGATGGGATATTATATGGACGTATTGCCTTCTCATTCTCTTTTGTGATTCAGGTAGGTATTGCCTTTGAAAAGATCTATCAGTCTTTAGGACGTATGGCTCTCACTATGAAGATTATGATTATAGGATGTGTCACAAATATTATTCTAGATCCTATTTTAATATTTGGTTTAGGTCCTATTCCTGCAATGGGTATTGCAGGAGCTGCGATTGCGACTGGTATTGGTCAGACAGTTCCTTTTATTCTATATCTATATTATTATAAGGTAGATTTACCACTACGTATTCATAAGGAAGCTTTAGATAGTACTCAATATTATAAAAAGTTATATGGTATTGGTATTCCTGCTACTTTAAATATTGCCTTACCTTCTGTTCTTATTTCTGTATTAAATGCGATTCTTATTTCTTATTCAGCTATCTATGTCGTAGTACTAGGTATCTATTATAAGCTTCAGACATTTGTCTTTATGCCATCTAATGGAATTATCCAGGGTATTAGACCACTTGTTGGATATAACTATGGGGCTAAAGAATATAATCGTATTAATAAAATCTATAAGCTCACTCTTGGTTTGAGTTTAATTATTATGATTGCTGGAACACTTCTTTGTTTTGTATTCCCTAAAGAAATCATGGGACTCTTTACCAAGAATAAAGAAACACTTGATGCCGGTGTGATTGCCCTACGTATTATTAGTATTTCCTTTGTCTTCTCTTCACTCTCGCTTACTTCAGGAGGTGTACTAGAAGGGCTAGGTATGGGTATTCCATCACTCATTATTTCTTTATGTCGATATGTTGTCATTATTCTACCATGTGCTTATATTCTTTCTTCACTACTTGGACCAACTGGTGTATGGCATGCTTTCTGGATTACAGAAGTATTTACTGCAGTTATTTCTCTACTTATATATAAGAAGAAAAAGAAAGATTCATTTAACTTATGAGTGAAATCACAAAACATGCATTAGAAGATTCTTTAAAGGTATTACTCTTAAGAAAGCCTTTCAATAAGATTACGATTGGTGATCTCACAAAAGAATGTGGTATTAACCGTATGACATTCTATTATCACTTTACTGATATGCATCATTTACTTTCCTGGATCATCTTGGAGGAAATACATCAATTACTATTAAATACAAATATCTACCCTGAAGGATTTATTTGTCTTCTCTATAAGATGAAAGAAGACAAGATCTATATTATGAATGTATATCATTCATTACACCAAGAAGAGTTTCAAAGCTATTTATCCCCGATGATTCAAGGACTACTTAAAATGAAGATAGAGGAAGAAGCCCAAGACATATCTATCAAAGAGTCAGATAAAGAATTTATTGCTCGTTTCTATTCTTATTGTATTGTTGGATTATTGATAGACTGGTTGAATGATGACATGAGAGAAGATCCTGAAAGATTATTAGATAAGATGGATGAAATCATGCATGGATGTATCAAAAGAGCTCTTAAAAGATTTGAAATTCATCAAAATTAATAGTTTGATTAAAATTTTTTTTGAATACCCATAATCTACAGGTAACGATTTAAGAGAAGTGTGGAGCAGAAATATTCAGGATATAGACTATTTGTCTATGA